>Ga0265297_10000485_pt1 | contig 115785 bp, 86 predicted proteins | sample Munlanlwell13791_FD_192502 | JGI IMG/M metagenome (GOLD analysis project Ga0265297, IMG submission 192502) | Leachate microbial communities from a municipal landfill in Southern Ontario, Canada - Leachate well 137-91 | ecosystem: Engineered > Solid waste > Landfill > Unclassified | place...
CTTTGCGGCGGTGAAACCAACCCCAGCCAAACGCCCAACCTGAACCCCATGGAAATGGACATGGATCCGACATGCCCGATGTTATCGCCTGTCGAAAAACCGGAAACAAGTCTCACACAAGTGTGGGATCTGCCGTCCAGCCAAAAAACTCGCAGGGCGGAAGATGGGCGGCTTGGGGACAGCGTTGGGGACAGATGGCGTGTTGTTTTTCAAGCGGCGTAGGCCGTTTTTTTGGGTGCCAATGGTCTTGGTAGTTGGCCTTTCCCACCAGCATACAGACCGGGCTCCCCCGGAATTGCCGAAAATCTCCCTCAACGACGGGAGTGAACCTACTTGATCGGTTACTTGGTCGGTGAGGCGGCGGGGACGGTCTGTCGTAAGACGTGTCGTGGGCTTACCGTGACAGTTGTTAAGCGTTGCTTAATAGCTCGTCTCATCCTCGCTTGAACCTCATGCCGTGACCATGTCGCAAGTTCACCCCCCCAAGTTACCCCTCAAGTCGAGTCCATCTCAATATGGGTCGGGGCGCTGCCGACGGCAGTTATCCGAATTTTCCGGATAACTGAATCCGTTTCATGATGTCATCCACCGCTTTTCCTCCCAACGAACCGTTAAGCATTGCTTAACAGTTGCGGTCTCAGTTCTCTAAAATCTGAACTATCCGGAATTCCCGGACAATTGCCACACCGGGGCCGTTTTCACCAGCGATTCGAAAAATTCGAATAGCTGCGTCCTCATCCGATATTCACCGTCACCGACCCTTTGTCGCAAGCCGTGTCGCGAGCCTGTCACAAGTTTTGTCGTGAGTTTGTCGCAAGTCACCCCGGAAGTCAGCCAGCAAGCCGATAGACCAACTGATTGGTCGCACCCTCGACGGTGATCAGGTTCTTGTCCAGCATCCCCTTCAGGTCACGCTGCAGGCTGCGGCGGTTGACGGTCGGGCAGAGTGCCTCGAAATCCTGGATGGTCAGCCTGCCATGCTGGAGGAGATAGCCCAGCGCCTTACCCTGGCGCTCGTTCAGGCCATGCTGTTTCACCAGCACGTCGCGGCGGATAACCTGCTCGCTGCGCTCGCACACTTCGATCATCTGCGTTTCCAGGCCGGTGACGAAGTAATCGAGCCAGCCGGTCATGTCCATGCCGTTGTCCCGCACGCTCTGGATCGACTTGTAAAAGGTCGGCCGGTCGCGGTCATAATATTCGCTGATGGTGAACAGCCGCTTGAAATCGTATCCGGCCTTGTAGAGGCAGAGGGTTGAAAGCAGACGTGAAGCGCGGCCGTTGCCGTCGAGAAACGGGTGGATATGCACCAATTGGAACTGGGCGATGCCGCTCACCAGAACCGGATGGATATCAATGTCGCCGTTCAGCCACTGGACCAGCTCCGACATCATCACCGGCACCTCAACCGCCGTGGGCGGGGTATAGATCACCTGGCCGGTTCCCGCGTTGACCACATAATTTTGGATGCGCCGGTATTCTCCCGGCGCGGCGCTGCCGCCACGCACGCCTTCCACCAGCTTGCGGTGGATCTCGCGGATCATCCCCTCGGTGATCGGGTCGCCGCTGTCCAGGCACTCGGAGACAAACTCGAAGGCGGTGCGGTAGTTGAGCAGCTCACGGGCATCATCCGGATCGGCCTCCGGCACCGTTTCACCTTTCCACAGCCGCTCGGCCTGATCCAGGGTCAGCCGGGTGCCCTCGATGTGGGTGGTGTGGTGCGCCTCCAGAATCAGCGCCTGTTCGCCTACCTCGCGCACCCAGTCGGCGGAAAGCTGCGCCGCCTCCAGAAAGCCCCGCGCCCGCTCGATTCGGGTGATCGCAGAGGTCTGTCGGTTGGTGATGGTGAACTTTGGAGTAAAAGTCATAGCATGTCCCCCTCATTCAATGTCCAGATAATCAAAGCGGCCCAGCCGCAACAGCTTTTCCCGGGCACGTTCAGCATTTTCGCGAATCTGATGGTCTTCAGCGGTCAGGCCAGCCTTCAAAATTGGCTTGGCCTCATCGGCTGGAATATACATCTGCGTGCCTTGATCCACGGCATCCGTGATTTTGGCAAAGCATTCGACAACCAATGCCAGGTGATTCGGGAGCAGTTTGTTTAGGGCTCTCACCTCAATCGAAAGGCCGACATCCTTTCCCCGGCCAAGATCGAGAATCTTCGAGTACGATTGCAAACGCCAGTCAGGTTCGAGGCATTCGGCTTCCAGCCAAAAGGTAAATTCCTGAAGCTCCAACGGCTCAGCGGCCTCAAAGCGCCAATCGAAGAAAGCGATAATGCGGTCGGTTAGTGTTTTATCCAGTTGCCTGCCGCTATTTCTCAATGATCGGCCAACATGGTCGAAGAGTTGCCCCCAGCGTTTGCTGTCGTCTTTGGTCTTTTCATAAAAACGCTCCTGCAGGCTTTCATCACCCGTCAGAGGGTAGACTTTCCAAAGGTAGCAGGTGAAAAGGTGCTGGCCCAGTCTGTCGATAAGCTCTTTGCCGTCGCCTTTTTCGTTCGCCAGGATATTCAGGTTTTCTATTGCGTATTCAAACTCACCCCGCAGAATTTCAAACGTCAGCTTGACCGGACGGTTAAAGCGGATATAGCTGCCGAAGGCATCCCGCCAAACAGCGTCATTTGCCTGCGGGAAAAAGATTTTGCGTTGCTGGGCGGCCCAATCCCGATTGAGAGTGCAGAGGTTCCCGAAGTGCCTCCCCAGCAGCGCCTGCTCAGGCCTGGTTAACGGTATTTCAGCATCATCGGCTAGACGTTCCGCGAGGATGTCGGTCACTTCCGGCAACTGGTCTTCCGGTAACTGGCGGCGAACCCAGAAACCGAAATTGACAAGGGATTCGAGTGAACGGCTGCGGGTATTGTTGATGGCCTCGGTAATAGGATCGTCGCGGTTAAGCAACACCGGGCGGTCGTGATCGAGCCGCCAGTCGGACTGACCGCACGCCTGTCGAAGCAGAGCGGCAAGGCCGTTCAAGAACGGCCGAAAACAGAGGCTGTCCCATTTCCAGGCCCTGGGGGAATGGACGTTCCCAAAAGCAACGGTAACCCGATGACATGCCGTTTGCTGCCTGAAGCAGGTCGTGAGCCGAGAGCTTGCCGGTTGCTTCCGTAAGCTCCCGAACGCTCTCAAAATATTCGTCGCAACTATCAAGCGCGGTCTGCAGATCGAAATGCGGTTCACCTTCATGATTGGGGCGTGTTGTCAAAGCGTCCTGCAGTGCCTTAATGACTGGAGCCAGTTCGTCGGCATCCAGCAAAAAATCTACCCGATTCATCTTTCACCCATCTCTTTGTTCTGTCTTCCACTGAGTGCCGGTCTCGGCAAAACATGTCTCCGAATTCATAAAATCCGCAATCTGCTCAGCGACCAGTTCCGGGGTCGCGTTTTTCCCCCGGAGTGAGCATTCCCAGATCACCATAACCCGCCGTGATTGTTCCAGCAGGGCTGCGATGTTACGTTTGTCCCTGCTGACGTTTTCGCTGAATTTGGCGAGCCAGAAATCCCGACGTGATTCCGGAGTGGTCGTCGACTGGCAGCCATGTCTGTGCCAGAAGCATCCATGGACGAAAATGACTGCGCGATATTTCGGCAGGACGATATCCGGCTTGCCGGGAAGATCCTTCCTGTGAAGACGGTATCGGTATCCGTTCGCCCAGAGCCATCCGCGCACCATCATCTCAGGCCGGGTGTCTTTTCCCCGGATTCTGGACATGTTGAATCTGCGCTGCTCAGGCGAGTGGACATCCATTATTGCGAGTTCCCCGTTTGTACTGCCGGAGGATTGATGAAATGTTCAAAATCGATGTCAGGTTGGCCCTGGCGGGCGTAGTATGCAGAGAAACGCGCCACCATGTCCTTCACAAAAGAAGGCGAGATCTGAACCGCAGGCTTCTCGAATCTCTCATTGAACTCCTCGCTTGACAGAGATGAAAGTTTTCTGAAATTCAGAAAACCACCCTCAAAGAAGTCTGTTCTGGGAAGCCAGTGATAATAGGCCGACTTATTGTTCTTGTATGCTTTCTCCAGATCTTTCTTCTGGCTGTTGCTGAGACCAGTGGCTGGATGACCTGGAAACAATGAAGTCTGCGAGTCAATTTCCACAATGAGAATTCTGTCCGTATTACATTCGCCGTTATCGCGGATAACAAGGTCGCAGGCTGGATTCATGACCACAAACCTCTGATCACTGCTTTTTTCCTTAACAACGCTGCCGGTCCGGATTTTTTCAGTGAGAGGTGGGGTCAGATAGACTTCCTCTGGAAAGCAACGATCCCCGTCATCATCGAGGAGTTGAAGCAGATGATTCAGAGCGTGGCGGAGCAGGGCTTTTTCAGTCCTGGACGAATCTGTTTCACCATACGCTACCCATTTGTCTTTTTGCGGAAGAAGGTTTTCCCGGAACACCTTGTTCAGTGTTTCCTCGATAATGCCCCGGCCGCCCATGATGCGCGTCAGACCGGTATTGTGAATCCCCCAGAAACGATCCAGCAGATCGGCGTATCCTGCCCCGGGGTCGCCTTTTTTGAACACTCCGATGTAAGCGAAACCCGGATCTGCAGCATCGGGTGTGCCGGTAAGTATGGCCACCGGTATCCTGAAGTGTGATTCCACAATCCGGCTGACCACCTGGTTCCCTTCATCGCCCTGATCGGCAAGCTTCAGATCGATGATTGCGCCGTCAAATGAATTATCAAGTTTTTCGTATGCATCCTTAACGCTTCTGCACTCGACAAGCTCAACCTCGCGCTGCTTTTGCTTCCTGTAGACGTCAACAGTATCCCGGCAGGTGGTGAGGTCCTGGTCATTATCCTCCACAATCAGCAGTCGGAACGCGCTCATTTCATTCACTCTCCGTTTTCGGCTGCAGCCTGAACCATGCTCCCTGCTCAGACTCAAAAGCTTTCAGTTCAAGACCGTTTCGCGTCGCGGCCTCTCCGGCAATAGCCAGTCCCAGTCCGGTGCCGGACGGCTTGGTGGAAAACTGGGGTTCAAAGATCACTTCACTGGCGATCAGATCCGGTTCGATGCCCGGCCCGGTATCGCGATAATCGACGTGAAGCAGAGAATCACCATCAGTCACCACCTCAATCGTGATTTCCCGCTTCGGAACCTTCTTCTCGTTCATCCAGTAGATACTGTTGTCAACGAGGTTCGTGAAGATTGCATAGATGTCCTGCTGCCAGGATGAAAACCGGAAATCGTCGGAGCCTTCGACTTTCGCCACCACATGATGTGTCTTCATCTCCTCGTCGAAAACGGACAGAGAGTTCCGGATGGTTTTCTTCAGGTCCAGCGGCTTTCTGGCGGCGCGCTTTCCGGCGGCGAGGGGGTCAAGTCTGTTGAAAAGCTTCACAAACACTTCAGCATTCAGGCCGACACCCTCGGCAATCGGCATGAAGGTTTCAAGCTTTCCGGCATCCCCTGTGTTCAGGATAGAATCGTACCAGTAGCGCAGGTTGGGTATCTGGTTCCTGAAATAATTCAGAGGCCGTCTGCCTTCATGCAGGATGACGTTGATGATTTTCCCGAGGGTCGCCTGCCCCTGGTAAATGGCAACGGTCTGGCGGACCTCATCGGCCACCTTATTCTTGTCCTCGGCATCCCGACTGATGATTTCAATGATTTCATCAGTCGTCTTCCGGTCAACCCCCCCTCTGGTGAGCTTCGATTTGATGTCTTTTTTCAGGGCATCAAACGAGAACAGCCGTTCAAGTTCCCTCTCCACCTTGAGCACGGGTCTGCTCAGTCCGGCCTTCTTCCTGTAGTCGAAGCGTCGCTCTTCCAGTTTGGCGATCACCGCCTTGGTGATCTCCTTCAGCCGGGTAAAAGCCGTATTCTCACGGAGTCCGTCCCGGGCGCTCTTTTCCACCAGGCCGGACAGCTCGTCCGACTGAATCTTCACATAACCGATAGCCTGGTTGCTGCCTATCCGGAGCGAAGGATTCTGGACACGCTGCTCATTTAGTTTCAGCCAGTCAAAGTCCGCATCACCCAGTGGCCGGATACGGAATCCGTTCCGGTAGACACCAATGCCGTTATATTCATTCAGAAGCTGCCTGGCCTGAAGCTTACCGACATAATTGCCCGATTCATCTTTGAGGCCGCGGCCAATCAGGGATTCAATGGCTTCCTTCTCGCGGTCATACACCCGGATGTCGAAGACAAGTTCCCCGCAACCGGTCGGTCCACCGGTATCGAACCGGATTTTTTCCTCCGTGGTGTTGCGGGCTTTCTGCAGAGAGTATGTCAGGGCACCTTTTCCGTCAGCACTGATTCTGCCTGTGATCCGGTAGTCGAACAGATCGAAGAACGGATAAGGCTCGATGGTTTTGGTGCCGTTCTGGACATCAGGAAAGCCGTCAATCTTCAGACTGATGGGGAACTTGTCATCATTCAGTTCATCACTGATGGCTGCACTCACTGGTGAAATCAGTTTTTTCAGTTCGAAGCGGAGCTTGTTGAACTGCTTCTGGTTCCACTCTCCGAGAAGCTCACCGTCACCGGTCATGGTCAGCCGGGTTCCTGAAGGCTCGGATACCTCGGCTGTCTCAATGAGGATCTCCACGTCATCCAGATACGTGGCGGCCTCAAAGGTGTTCCACTCGACCAGGAGCGTGGTTTTCTCACCCTGGGGGGTGACCGTTTCGAGCAACAGGTCAGTGCCGAGAATGGACGCGGCATAGCGGCCCACCCCTTTACGGCCCTGCATGATCCTGCCGGAAGGGCTTTGCCGCCTGTCCAGTTTGTCCCGGGTGGAAGGCACCATCCATTTGTGGATGACGGTATCCCGTGACATACCATGCCCATGATCGGTGATGACGATGGAATAGCCGCTGCGGTCAGGTTTTGCCCTGAACTCGATATTCACATCCGGCGAATCGGCGTCATAGGCGTTCTTCACCAGCTCCACGACCGCTGCATGGCAGTCCTGAATCAGGTCCCGGCCGATGGTCAGAATATGCCGACCGGCCGGTCGTATCTTGTAGGTTCCGCTTGAGCTCACAACCAGACCTCCTTCAGCTTTTCAGCGATTTTCCGGGCCAGCAGAACAGGCACCGCATTGCCGATCTGACGGAAGGCGGGAGTGCGTCCCGGAACACCATTGCCGCTCTCAAAGTAATAGTCATCGGGAAATGTCTGCAGCCGCGCCGCCTCCCTGGGCGTGATCGAGCGGTTCTGCTTCATGTCCGGATGAATGTAGTAGTGGCCGTCCTTGGCAATATGCGCGACCACGGTATGGGAAAACGACAGATCGGACGCGACCACTTTAAACCTGTCGAGAAACGAGTCCCGGTGGCGGTGCGTCTTCAGCCGGTCCGGCAGCGCGTTGTAATCGAGCCTGGTTTTCTCCCTGTTCCAGAGGTCGACCACGATCCGGTATATCTCCAGATCCTGCTCGTTATTGGGTCTGGCCTGATGCCAGGTAACCGGAAGTTCCTCGTTCCGGACACCGGCTTCAATCTGCCATGTCCCGCGATACGCCTTCACTCGGCACGGGCCGGTAACACCTTCACCGGCACCAATCGCGGGAAGGTCGCGGAACACTTCCCGGACCTTTACGCCGGGGTTCCACTTGTCCGGCTCCGGGTAAAATCCGCTGGCCTGGCCCCTTCTTCCGACAAGGATGATCCTTTTCCGGCTCTGCAGTACGCCGTAATCCTCGGCAGACAGGGTCATGTACTCGGTTTCATACCCGCATTCGAGGAAGAGATCCCGCATCGCGGTGAAATAGAGGTTGCCATCCTCGTCCCGGGCGGAAAGAAGACCGGTCACATTCTCGAAAACGAAGTATGACGGCTTGTAGCGCTTCAGAAATTCGGCGTAATAGAGATACAGGTAGTTTCGCTTGTCGCCCTTCATCCGGTTCCTGTCACGCGACCGGCCCACGATGGAATAGGCCTGACAGGGAGGGCCGCCGACAATCAGGTCAAGAGCCCGGTTTCCCACTAGGGCGTCCACCTGCCGGAAAATATCCGGAAGTGTCTCGGCACCGATTTCGGCATTGATGACAGAGCCGACCACCTGCTCAGGGACGTGTTCATAGAATTCCGGGCGGCTGATGTCGCCGTTCAGATAATCGGCATACAGCTCGGTGCGTCCGTGTGCCTTCAGCCAGTGATATGCCATGCGTGTACGCAGGGTGAAGCAGGCTGCCTGATCCGACTCGACATGCGCGACCGGCTCGAATCCGGCCTGGATGAAGCCTTCGGACAGACCTCCTGCCCCCGCGAACAGGTCAAGAAAATTCAGTTTCCGGTTCATGGTGTGACCTCCGTTTTTCCTTTATCTACCGGGGTCACAGACGATCCGTCGGTACGCGCAGGCCCACCAGCAGGAACCCAGTCCCTGCGGTGTTCAGCAATCATGATTAACCGGCCTGCTTCAGGTTTCATACCATCTGGGCAGATGGTGCAGGCCAGTTGATGTGTTGCGGCCTGACTCAAGTCGCCCCTCCCATGCCGACAATCTCCATCAGCTTTCCGTAGTTGGTCACCACGTCGTACTTCACGTGTTCGGGGTCAATCTTGCGGTTGACCTCCGCGAAGAACTTGCGGGCACATTCAATTTTCGTATGTTCGATGGCCCGAAGTTCCATGCTGGACATGGAGCCTTTGGTCTCGGCGACGAAATAGATGTGCTTGACCGAGCCTTCCCTGAAGGAAATGGCCCAGTCCGGGTTGTAGTCGCCAACGGGAGTTGGAATCAGGAAGCCTCTTGGGAGCTTTGCATAGACGACCACCTCGGTGCTGGTATCCAGCTCTTTCACAAACTTCCGCTCAACCTTGGAGTCGGTAATCACGTAGTCGTAGATGTGGTTCTTCAGCTTCTCGCTCGCCTTGGTGAAGTCCTGCTTGCTTTGGCCTGCGGTGAAAATATCGATATCGTGGGTTTCGGCAATGCTGTCGTAGCTCAGCTTTTCGATGATGATCGTGGCTTTCTGCTCATTGATTAGCCGTGAGCATTCGGCAATGAAATGCTCCGGGTTCTGTTTGAATTGCTTGAAAACCGCCGTCTGAACGCCGCTCAATATCCCGGCGACGGTCTTTCTCGTCAGTTGGGTGTTTTCAGCAACCTTCCCGAGCAGGTCATAGGTAACCATGGAATGGATTGAGGCATTATGGGTTTCGACTGATGTATAGGTCAGCGTGAATCCGTCACCGATTCTGAGTTGGCCATCGGTGATCTGATCGCCCTGGACACCGCTTTGGATGGTGTATTGCAGCGGCGTCACCCGCAGCTCTTTGTCCAGAGCCAGGATGCTGTTTCGGCTGAGTTCACTGGAATCGAACTCGACACGGTAGACCGCCTTCTGATTGATTCGGCTCCAGAGCGCCTTGAACTCTTTCTTCTCGAAGTTGGCATTCAGCGGATTGGTCTTCGGCTTACGGTCATCGCCCACGTCGGGTAGCTGGGACTCACTGAAGACGCTGTCGATGAGGCCAAAGATATGTTCCGCATGAGGGGCAAGTTCGGGTGGTAGCGCCGCCAGGGTTCCGTTGGCTTTAGCCTCGTGATAGGCTTCGGCAACCTGATCAACATCATCGGTGTAGTCGTTCTTGAGCAGATACTTGTATATCTGCTTGGCCATGACCGAGGTAATTTCCACTGTCCCAGCTTCGGTAGTAATGACCTTCCCGGTGAAGTAGGCTTCGTCCGCTTTGCGGGGGCGTGCAGAGAGGGCGTCGCTGATCTCACGCTGAAGATTTCCGACAAAGTCCTTGTAGCTCTCGCTCGCGACAACGGTCAGGATATTCACGTCATGGACCGTTGCCGGGTTGTCCATGCGATCCCCGAGCTGGTTGACGCTGATCCGCAACCCCCGGCCAACTTCCTGACGGCGCGAGATTGTGTTGTCGCTGTGCTTGAGCATGCACATGACGAAGACATTGGGGTTGTCCCAGCCTTCCCGCAGGGCAGAGTGGGAGAAAATGAACCGGACCGGTTCCGCGAAGGAGAGCAGTCGTTCCTTGTCCTTCAGGATCAGATCATAAGCATCCACGTCATCGGAAAGCCCGGCTTCCTCTCCACGGGTCTTGAAGCTCGGATCGGTGAGCTTCTTGGTTTTCTTGTCGATGGAGAAGTAACCGTTGTGGGTGCGGCCAACCTGAATGCCCTTCAGGTATTCCTGATACACCCCACCATCCAAGGGAAGAAGGCTTAAATATTCGGCTTTGAGCCGCTCGTACTCTTCTTCAAAAATCCTGGCGTATTCTCCCTGTTCATCGGCTTGGCTATAGTCCCGGTATTTGACCACCTCGTCGATGAAGAAGAGGGACAGTACCTTGATGCCCTGGGCGAAGAGCACCTGCTCCTTCTCGAAGTGAGCCTTGATCGCCTCCCGGATCTGAATCCGCCGGATGGCCATTTCAGTAATGTCGCCGGTTGCATCACCCGCGCTCAGCACATGGCCGTTGGTGAACTCCACCGTGTCCTTGTTGGCGTCGATCTGGGCGATGACAAAGCCGCGATATTGGTCCAGCTCGTTTGATTCAATGAACAGATCCTTGCCTCGCTCCAGGCGTTTGACGATCCGCTTGATCCCGCCGCCCTGGCGCACTTCCATTTCGATTCGGGCAACCGGTGCCTTCTTGGAAATCTCGATGGATTCCAGGTAGAGATAGGCGTTGGTACCAGCGAGACCCTTCACCGCAATGCCACGCACCGCGATCTTCTTCACCAGCTTCTGGTTATAGGCGTCCAGGGCGTCGAGGCGGTGGATCTTGTTGTGCGTGGTCCGGTGGGTGGCCGAGTAGCGGAGGATCATCAGCGGTTTGAACTTGGCCAACGCCTCCAGCGTCTTTTTGCCCTCCATCTTCTGTGGTTCATCCAGAATCAGGATGGGGCGGTTGCTGCTGATCACATCGATAGGCTTGCGCGACTGGAAGTCGTCCAGCTCGTCATAGATACGGCGGTTATCCTTTCCCGTGGCATTGAACGCCTGGATATTGATAACCATGACGTTGATGCCCGCATCGGAATAAAAGCTTTCCAGATGGTGTAGCTGCCTGGAGTTGTAGGCAAAAAAGCGTGCCTTCTTGCCGTAACTCTCGGTGAAATGCTCGGCGGTAATTTCCAGCGATTTAAGCACACCCTCACGAATGGCGATACTGGGGACCACGACGATGAACTTCGACCAGCCGTAGCGCTTATTCATCTCGAAGATACTCTTGACGTAACAATAGGTCTTGCCGGTACCGGTCTCCATCTCGACGTCGAGGTTGACCTTGCAGCCAGCGCTCATCACCAGCTTGTCGGACAACGGCAGGTTCTGCCGATGCTGCACGGCGTGGATATTTTCAAGAAGCTGGCCATCGGTCAGTTGGACATCGGCGTTCTTGAAGCCGGTCTGCTCGATATCCATTCCCGGCAAAGTCGGTCCCTGTGCCAGCAGCTTTTTGTTCACGCCCGGGCCGATCCGGTAAGCAATGCCCGAGGTATTCACCTGCCCGGCAAAGCAGTCAACCACGGATTCCACCGCGTTGGTCTGATAGGGTTGCACCTTGAATTTCAGTTTCATGATTCGATACCCTCCAGCAGTGCGGCAATCTCCTTGGGCGAGGGTAACTGGCCTTTCAATGCCTTGGGCAGGGTCTTGGTGATTTCATACGTTGCGACGCCAATGGGCTTGCGGGCGTCGTGCAAGGCGTACTCAACGATGGTACGTCTCTTTTCCTTGCAGAGAATGATACCGATGGTTGGGTTCTCGTCTTCCTGGCGCACCTGGCGATCCAGCGCAGCCAGGTAAAACTGCATCTTGCCGACGAACTCCGGCAGAAACTCGCCGACTTTGAGTTCAATGGCTACCAGGCACCGCAGGCGACGGTGAAACAGCAGCAGGTCGATGAAAAATTCTTTGCCGTCCACCTCCAGTCGATACTGGCTGCCCATGAAAGCGAACATGCCGCCCATGGCCCGGAGGAAATCTTCGATCCGGGCGATGAGCGCCCGTTCCAGCTCCCGTTCGCTGTGCTCCTCGCCCAATTCCAGAAAATCGAAGGTATATTCGTCCTTCACCGCTAATTTGGCCTGAGCGCGGAGTTCCGGTGTCAATGCCTGATCGAAATTGGTCTGGCCGAGCAGAGACTTCTCATAGCTCTGATTCTCGATCTGGTGAACCAGTACATTTTTTGACCAGCCAAACTTGCGGGTCATGCGGATGTAGAATTCTTGTTCCAGCGGGTCGGAACAGCGCTCCATGATGACGATGTTATGGCTCCAACCGATTTCTCGCACCAGCGGTGCGAGTTTTTCAACCCCTTGATAGGTTTCAAAAAAACCCTTCATTCGCCACAAGTTGGAAGCCGAGAAACCGCCCACGCCGGGAAATTCCGCCCGCAGATCCGCAGCCAGATTTTCCACCACCGCCTTGCCCCAGCCTTCAGCATCCTGCCGCTCCACGATCATCCGCCCGATGTCCCAGTAAAGCCCAACCAGCTCGGTGTTGACTGCCTTCAGTGCGGCATACTGCGCCGACCGCACCCGCTCCTTGACCAAAGCCAGCAGTCCCGCATAGTCCGTGGGAAGGTCCAGATTATCCTTTTTGCGCTTTTCGCGTGTTTCGCGGTTCATATCGAGCGCACCTCCGTATGAGGCGACATCTGTTTGAAGATCTGCTCCACGTTGATCTTGACGGCGTCGGAGACAAAACCGGTGTCGAGGAACACAACCCGCAGCGGCTTAAGCCGGGCCTGCTCCTTGACCAAGTCCTCATTCACGCCGGTATCGAAGCAGGCGACAAGATCGTAGGGCGGCTCATTGACAAAGAAGACAGTCTTGCCCTGGATGGTCTCCCCCCGGATGGGCAGCGAAAGATCCACGCCCCAGTCCAGCAATACCTGGAAGAGGAGATCTTCAGGCTTGCGGTCTGGCTTGATATTATCGGTGAATTTTTTCAGCTGGCCTTGCTCGATGGTGTCCGGCGTGTAGTAGACGTCGGCCATGTTGGACGAATCGATCTTGAGCACGCGGAAGCCGATATCTTTTTTCCAGTCTGCGTGCCCTCCATCCTCTAATGCTTTCACTCCGGCCAGCCGAACACGTTCTTTAGAAACCTCCGAGAGGACAAGTGGTCGACCTGCTTTGTTAAGCATTTTTATGGCTGTCTGAACAGTCTTCTTCGCAGTGCCGGTGGTTGAAGCCAAAGCATCTTCGAGAGATTCTGGCAATTGCACCATAATAAATCGGTGATTTGTTCCGTATGTCGCATTTGCTCTTAAAACTGCCTCGGCGGTGCTAGCTGATCCGGCAAAGAAATCCATTATGATGGCATTGCGGTCACGCGGCGTTACATACTCGATCAAGCGAGCAAGCTCTTCATGGTCCTTTGGGTTGCTGAATACTTTAGCGCCCATCAGATTGCGGAGGTACTTCACCGCAACCTGAGATTGTTTATAAAAGTATGAGCCACGGACCTGGGTAGCAAATTCAGCATCGTCGCTTCCTTCATCTGCTTCGCCATTGTTTTCATCCACGTCTTCTTGGGTCTCTTCAGGAATCGGTCGAATGTGAGCCTTGCGAAAGGGAGGCTCCGAATGGTCTTTACGGAACTCAACCAAGCCAAGTTTAATTTGGCGTTGCATTTCCTCAGAAGATGCGTATCTCCAGCCTGCTTCCGGAATCGCACAGGGTTGTTTCGTAACAGGGTGAATAACGTCGTACGTTGGCCCGTCGCCACCTGGCCAAGAAATGTCACGGTCACGCCATGGACCATATTGATCAACTCGCTTGTATCTCGCCCATTTCTTTGCAGGGTGGCTCTTTGGCAGGTCGGAGTACCATTGGCTCAAATCCGTTTCAATAGCACGGTAGTTTTCACCATGAACTCCCTTGAGTCGCAAGAATTCCTCCCAAATCTCCCTGGCTCCCGGCTTTTCCTCACGCCAAATCTCACCTCGCTCCCTGAGAAACGTAATGTTCCGCGCATAGACAAGCATGTACTCATGCCCGACTGAAAAGAACTTTGCATCATTCTTTCGACCCTTTTCCCAGACGAGCTGCGCTACAAAGTTCTGTTCCCCAAAAACTTGGTCACAGACCTTTCTTAACGATGCCTGCTCAGCGTCATCAATACTGATAAAGATGAGGCCCTCGTCGCTCAGGAGGCGCTTAGCAACAGAGAGTCGTGGATAAATCATGGAGAGCCAATCCGAATGGAAGCGTCCCCGGCTTTCCGGATTGCTGACAAGCCTTCCTCCCTCTTCAGTTCGTTCGCCGGTGGCTATTTCAAATTCCTTTTTCGAAGTGGCGAAATTGTCCTTGTAAATGAAATCCTTGCCCGTGTTGTAAGGCGGGTCTATGTAGATCATCTTGACCTTGCCGAGATAGGTCTCCTGGAGCAACTTCAAGGCTTCCAGGTTATCGCCCTCGATAAACAGATTCTTCGTGGTGTCGAAATCCACGCTCTCTTCCCGGCAGGGGCGCAGGATCCTGGCGATGGGCGCGTTGGCGGTGAGCAGGGCTTCCCGCTTGCCTGGCCAGTTGAGGTGGTAACGCTCCTGCGGCCCTTCCACGATGGACTCGGAAAGCTCCTGCCGTAGTTGATCAAAATCTACCGCCACCTTCACCGAACCGTCTTCGCCTATGGCCTCGGTCATGCAGTTAGGGAACAGCTCCAAGATTCGGGCGATGTTCTCCTGAGTCAGATTCGGGGAGTGCATTTTCATCTTTTCCATCATGTCCGTCCTTCGGGTGTGACTGCCGCCCGGCCTGTAGAGAGCGAACGGGTCAGATCTTCAAGTTCTTGTTTCAGGTCTGAAGTGAACCCCTTGTCAAGTACAACTTGACAAAGAAATTAAGATAGATTCCCGAAGGGCTTTTGCCTTTCCCTTGATGTCAGGTGGGAACCCCAGGCCAAGGGAAGCCAAGGAACCCCGCCCCGTGCGGAGTGAAGCCCGTCCCCGAAGGGGTGGCCCGCAGGGCCAAGGGCTGAACGGAGCGCGGGGCGGAACCGTGTTTTACGCAACGATTTCTTTCTGGTATACCTCGTCTGGCGTGGCATACTCCAACGACTCATGCACCCGCCGGTGATTGTAGAACTCCATGTAGTTATGGATTCCCTGGTGCAACTCCCGGCCCGTTCCGGCCGCGGGGAGACAAAGGTGTCCATACTTCACGTTGCGCCAAAACCATTCGCCGATGATGTTGTCGTAGGCCCGCCCCCGCCCATCCATGCTGACTTGCACACCGGCTCCCAGTAGCCGGCTGGTGAATGCCTCGCTGGTGAACTGGGATCCCTGATCGGTGTGGTTGGTTCGCCAACCATGGCGGCCGAGCTGCACGGTGATGCGGCGGTATCCGTAGAACGGGCACTCCGTGTACACGCGGTCAATCGCAGGCCTCAGCTCCAGTTCGTCGTTTCGCCGGGGCGCCGCCGGGGCAGAGAAAGCCGACCGGCTGATGCCGAGCAATTCGCACTGGCGGCTCAACGGCAGCGAGGGATGCTCCGGCTCAATCATGGAACAAGCCTCCCTGACTGGCAACGCCACTCTTTTTTTTGACCCACTCCAACTCCATCTCAAGGCGGCCGATCTTCCGATTACAGCGCATCGCGTTCCATTTCCACACGCCCCGCGGCGTGGCCGCGGACGTGCCCGTCTTGAAACACGCCGACGGCACCCTCCAGCAATTGCCGCTTCCACGCCTGAATCTGGCTGGGCTGAAGCACAAACTCCCCAGCCAGCTCGGCCACCGTCTTAAGCTCCTTGGCCGCAGCCAGCGCCACCCGCGCCTTGAACGCCGGCTCAAACCGTCTCCGGATGCCACTCATTTTGACTCCTGTCCGCCTGTCCTGCCCCCCTGAAAATCGCCCTTACCGCATTGTCCGGGAAACGGGGTTCACTATAGCAGTCCGCCGTCCTCCAGGCACTGGCAAGGGCCTTTTCCTGGGCCGACATCCTCGAATCCGGCCAGATCAAGTCTATCAGCGAGCTTGCCCGTACCCTCGACGGCGATGGCTCGTATGTAGCCCGCATCCTCAAGCTGACGACCCTGGCCCCCGACATCGTCGAAGCCCTGATCAACGGCGAGGAACCCAACGGGCTCTCGCTGGCCAAGCTGCCCCAGACAGCGACAGAGAATCAGGGGTCAAACAGAGAAAGAAAGGCTGGAGGATGGGGGGAAGCGATGGTGCGGAGAGGTGTTTTGGCAAGATGTGAAACGGGCGCAACCCCTTTAGAAACAAGGGGAAAAAGAAAACCCGCCACCCCGGGGAATGACCCCAGAGAGACGGGTTTGTCTTTTTTAGATGGTGGAGGCGGGGGGAGTCGAACCCCCGTCCTGGAAAGATGCACCGACGGTTCCTACATGCTTAGCCCGGGCTTCATTGTCGTCCGCCAGCCTGGTGCCGGACAGGCCGAACCGGCGGACCCGCAACCTGTTACGTCTCGCCAATCCGCCCGGTTGTCCGGCGTCCTGGCCAGCCTGATGTCGTCGCTCCGATCCCACCATCAGGCGTCGTGGGCGGAACGTCACCGCAATTTAAGCGGCGAGGGCGTACTCTTCGTTCGCAGGTACTTGTTTGACCGCTGTTTATGGAGGCCGACGGTCATCCTCCGCATGCAACCGGCGCCGTACCTGACCAGTCAAAACCAGGTGCGCCCCCAGTCATTCATTCGTTTGACAAGCCAAGTACTATAAAGTTCCAACCGCGGAGGGCAAGCCCGCCGCCCCGCCGGGGGCATGACATTTCGGTTGGTGTCGGCGCCTCCACCCCTTGTCGGCAGCCATATGGGCCGCCACCGGCAGCCTTGGAGTGTTGCGGGGATGCGGGTTGAAAGCCTGCGCGATATGGGCTATTATTAAGCAGCATGAGGATTGGCCATCAACGGGAATGTGCGGCAGGTCATCGCCAGGGGAGATGATTCAGGTCAAGTTGGGGGGTGAGCCGGCCATGCCGGAGTTTGGCACTTGTCAACGCCTGGTGGCGCCGCCGGTGGTGGTGCCGGTGGTGGTGGATGACCGGGAGCGGGGGGGCGCCGCGGCGTTGGCGCTGGCGGCAATGCCGGAGGTGGTGTGCGAAGTCCGCAGGCTTGACCTCGGGGATTATGAAGTGGACGGCCAGTTGCTGGTGGAACGGAAACGGTTGCCGGATTTGGTGGCGTCCATTGAGGATGGCCGGCTTTTCCGGCAGGCTTGCCGGCTGGCGAGATCAACCTTGCGGCCGCTGCTGCTGCTGGAGGGGAGCGCCGCGGAACTGGCCGGCTGCCGGATGCGGCGCGAGGCGATCCAGGGGGCGCTGATCACGGTTTCCCTGGTTTGGGGCATCCCGGTGCTGCGGGCGGTGGATGGCGCGGAGTCGGCCCGGCTGATGCTTTTTGCCGCCCGGCAACTGCGGCGGGCCGCGGGCGGCGCCGTGTTCCGCCCCGGCCGGCGGCCGCGGGGCAAGAAGCGGGCGCAACTCCGGGTATTGCAGGGGCTGCCCGGCGTGGGGAAGATGCGTGCCGAACGGCTGCTGGCGGCGTTCGGGACGGTCGAGGCGGTCATGGCCGCCACGGAACCGGCATTGCGGGAAGTCGAGGGCATCGGGGCGGAAACGGCCGCGGGCATCCGTTGGGCGGTCGGGGCGGGCGCGTCAGCCCACTGCTGGCGGGCGCGCCAGCCGGCGCGCCCGCCAGGGAATCCTCAGAGGAACTCGCGGGGGTCGGTGACGCGGCCGGTGAGGGCGGAGGCGGCGGCGGTGTAGGGGGAGGCGAGGATCACCGCGGACTTCTTGCTGCCCATGCGGCCGGGGAAGTTGCGGTTGGTGGTGCTGATGACCGTCTCGCTGCCATGGGTGCGGCCGAAGGTGTCCTCCGGGCCGCCGAGGCAGGCGGCGCAGGATGGGGGGGCGGGGGGCAGGCAGCCGGCGTCCTTGAAGATCTGGGCCAGGGTCTTGCCGAAGAGGCGGACCTGGTCGAACTGGGCCGCGACTTCGGTGGTGGCGGGGACGATGAAGGTGTCAACTTTGACGGTGCGGCCGTGGAGCAGTTCGGCGGCGGCGACGAAGTCGGTGATCTTGCCGCCGGTGCAGGAGCCGATGTAGGCGCGGTCGATCTTGACGTCGCCGCAGCAGGCGGCCTTGCTGACGTTGTCGGGGGAATGCGGCAGGGCGACGACCGGCTCCATGGCGCTGGCCTGGTAGCGGTGGACGGCGCGGTACTCGGCGTCGGCGTCGCTGGCCAGGCAGTGGAACGGCTTGCCGGTGCGGGCGAGGACGTATTCGAGGGTGGTCCAGTCGGGGGCGATGATGCCGTTCTTGGCGCCGGCCTCGATGGCCATGTTGCAGATGGTCATCCGCTCTTCCATGCCGAGGCTGCGGATGGTGTCGCCGGTGAATTCCATGGCGCAGTAGGTGGCGCCTTCGACGCCGATGTCGCCGATGAAGCGGAGGATGAGGTCCTTGGCCATGACCCCCTTGGGCAGCGGGCCGCCGGCGACCTCGAACTTGAGGCTGGCCGGCACCTTGAGCAGGAGCTTGCCGGTGCCCATGACGAAGGCGGCGTCGGTGTTGCCGATGCCGGTGGCGAACTGGCCGAAGGCGCCGTGGGTGCAGGTGTGCGAGTCGGTGCCGAACATGACTTCGCCGGGGCGGCAATGCCCCTTCTGCGGGAGGGTGACGTGGCAGACGCCGGAGTAGCTGGCGGTGCCGGGGTCATAGAAGTGGGGCAGGGCCTGTTCCCGGGCGAAGGCGCGGCAGGTGTCGAGGTTGCGCAGGCACATCTCGTCTTTGGTGAAGATGTAATGGTCGGGGGTGAGCACGACCTTCTCGCGGTCGAAGACCTTGGCGTCCTTGCCGAACTCGCGCTTGAAGATGCCGATGGTGCCGGGGCCGCAGACGTCGTGGGTCATGAGGATGTCGGCCTGGACCCAGACGTTGTCGCCGGCGTGGACGCTGCGGAGGCCGGCGGCCTTGCCCAGGATTTTTTCGGTGATGGTCATGCCCATGGTGGTGGGGCTCCCGTGCGGGGGTGTGCGGGTGGGTGGTGGGGAAAGGGGGGAGGGGTCAGCGGTTGGGGATCGGCAGTTCCTTGACCGGCAGTTCCTCCGGGGTGATGAACCGTTCCAGGTCGAGCCCCGTGGTGGCGGTGGCGGTGGCGGCCGGGGGCGGTTCCGGGACGGGCCCGGTGGCGGCCGGGGCGGTCTTGCCCCGGTTGAGGATGAAGGCGGCGGCGGCCAGGGCGAGCAGGCCGGCCAGGACGATGCCGACCGCGATCATGGAAGGGCTGGGCTTGGTCATGGAGAATGGCTTCCGGTCCGGGGGCGGTGGCGCGGCGGGCGCCGGTTCCGCCGCCGCGGCCTGGAGCCGGAGCTGGTCGGCGGCGGGGAGGGCGGCGCGGTCGGGGCTGCCTTTGAGGAAATCAAGGTATTCTTGGAGCAGCGGTTCGGCGTCCAATCCGTATTCGCGGGCGAGTTGGCGCAGGTACGACTTGCTGTAGACGGGCGGGGGGAAGGCGTCCAGTTGGCCGGCTTCCGCCTTGCCAATGAAATCCACGGGGACATGGATTTTCTGGCTGACTTGGGAGAGGGAGAGCTGGCGGCGTTCCCGGGCCTCGCGCAAGGTCTGGCCCAGGCTGGGGGGCGGGGCCCCGGCCAGCGGCGCGGCGGCGGGGCCGGTTGCCGCGGGCGTGACGCCACTGGCGGCCCTGAAGGGGGGGCTTTTCGGCGTCAGCGGATAGCGCCCGGCCGCCGTGGGGGCTGGGGCCCCGGCGGGTTGTGGCCTTGAGGCGGAATCCCCGGGCTCGGCCGCTGCCGGAGCGGGCTGGGATGTCATCTCGTCTGCCATGTTGCGCCTTCCTTAGCTTCGTCGCGGCGAGTGCCAAAGGCAAGTAACATAACCAGTCGGGAGGCGTAAGGCAAAGCCGGCGGCGCCCCCGTCGGCCCGGCCTTGCCGTCGGCCGGCGGGCGCGGGCGGCGAAGCGGGCTACAGTATGGACGGGGAAGGGCAACGTTGAAGTTGAACGCCCACCATGACGAGGTTGGACGTATGGCCAAGCCGGAACATCTCGGATATGCGGCGGCGGCTCTGCTGCTGTCGTTGCTGCTGCATTTGCTGTTGGTGATGGGGCTGACGGTCTGGGCGCCGCCGGGGTGGCTGCGGGTTCTCCGGCCGGAATTCCCGCGGCCACCGGCCCGCGTCGCGGTGAAGCCATTGCGGGTGCGGATGTTCGAGGTGCGCGACGCCGTGTTCCGGCGGGAGCCGGCCGTCACCGTGCCGCCGCCGCCGGAGCAGGTCCTGAAGATGCTGGAGCAGCTTCGCCTGGTGGCGCCGCCACCGCCCAAGGCGGCGTTGGCCGGCCTGGGGGCGAACGTGGTCGCGCCCAAGTCGCCGGTTGCCGCCCCCGAAGCCCCGGCCCTGGCGCCACCCGTGAAAATCTTGGAGATCGCCGCCGCGACGCTGGGGCCGGAGCGGATCACGGAAGACCGGCCGCGGACGCCGCTGATCCCCCGCCAGGAATTGCTCGGCCCCTTGGCGCCTGGCTTCACCGGCACCGGTGGCGGCATTGGCGGCGGCGGCGGCGACACGGTCGGGCTGGCCATGCGCCTGGCCGGGCTGCCGCCAGCTCCGCTGCGGCCGGAGGATTTGGCCGCGCTCCGGGAGCGGCCGCCGGAACTGACGGGTGGCCCCGGCGGGCTGCTGCTGCCGTTGGGCGCGCCGCCGGAGCGGCTGGAAGGGTTTGTGACCGTCACCCTCCATGTCCGCCAGGAGCCGGACGGCAGTGGCTTCTTCCGGATCGACATCGCCCCCAATCCCGCCACGGCCCACCTCGGCACCGTCGCGAAGGATGTGCTCTTCCTCCTGGATTGCTCGGCCAGCATCGGGGCGGTCAAGCTGGGGCATTTCAAGGAGGGGCTCAGCCAGATCCTGCAACGGCTCGGGCCGGCGGACCGCTTCAACGTGGTCAGCTTCCGCGACCGCTCGCAGCCGCTCTTCCCGGAGTTGGCGCCGGTGACGCCGGCGGCGGTCGGGCGCGCCCTTGAGTTCGTCCGCCGCCAGCGTTCCATCGGCCTCACCGACGTTTACCGGACGCTGGAGCCGTGGGTGAAAAGCGAGGCCGGCGCCGGCGGGCCGCGGCCATTGAACGTCTTCCTGATCAGCGATGGCAAGTCAACGGTGCGCAACAAGCTGGCCAACGACGAGCTGATCCGGCAGGTCGTCAAGCTGCGCCGCCCCCACGTCTCGGTCTACTCCTTCAGCGCCGGCAAGGGCGCCAACCTCTTCCTCATGGACTTGTTGGCCTACAGCAACCGTGGCATGAGCCTGTTTGTGGAGAAGGAGCCGCGCTTTGCCGCCGAGCTGGGGGAGTTTGTCCGCACCCATTCCGACATCATCGTCGCCGACCCGCGCTGGCAGGCCATTGGCGGGTTGGGCGCGGAAATGTTCCCCAAGCAACTGCCGCACCTCTACCGCGAGGAGGTGCTCTCCGTCTACGGGCGCTATGCGCCGGGGACCAGCGACGTCGCGCTCCAGGTCATTGGCCGCGACGCGGCGGGGCGCGCCCAGGAACTGGTCTGGCGCGGCGACCTGCGGACGGCGGCGCCGGCCGGGCCGGAGCTGCCCAAGGTCTGGGCCTCCCAGAAAGTCTACCATCTGCTGGCGGAGCGGGTGCTGCACCCCGCGCGCGCGGCCGCCCTGGAGGCCGAGCTGCGCGAGCTGGCCAAGCGCTTTGGCCTGCCCATCCCCTATCTGTGACCGCGCCGCCGCGCCCACCGGGCCGGGACGCTGGCCTTCCGCCGCTGGCCGTCCATAGTATGTGGTTCCCCGCGCCGCCACCGTTGGTTGGAGCCTTCCCGCACCATGACTCAGGATTCGCCCTTCGCCGCCGCCGCCGCCGCCTTCGCCGCCTGGGTGCGGGGACGCCGCTCGCTGCTGCTGCTGACCCATGAGCGGCCCGACGGCGACGCCTTCGGCGCCCTCGCCGGCCTCGCCCTGGTCCTGGAGGCGGCCGGCCACCGCTGCACCGCCTATCTCCGGGAGCGGCCCCAGCCCCGCTACGCCTTCCTCTCAACTCCGGCGAGCCTGCGCACCGCCGCGGACTCCGCAACGCTGGAGCCGGCCGGGTTCGACGGGATCATCGCCCTCGACTGCGCCCGCCTGGAACGGCTGGAGCTGCCGCCGGGGTGGACGCCGGCGCGGGCCGCGGCCCGGCCGCTGCTGAACCTCGACCATCATGCCGACAACCCGGCTTACGGCGGCGAGAACCTGGTCCTGCCGGCGACCGCCGCCTCCTGCCAAATCCTGTTCGAGCTGGTGGCGGCGCTCGGGCTGCCGCTGCCGGCCGCCGCCGCGGACTGGTTCCTGGCCGGCATTTTCATGGACACCGGCGCCTTCCGCTTCGCCAACACCACCCCGGAAGTGCTGCGCGTCACCGCCCGGCTGGTCGAGGCCGGGGGGGACTATGCCCGGGTCATGGACGGCCTCTTCTTCCATGAGCCGCTGAACCGGCGGCTGCTGGCGGCGGAGCTGCTCCAGGAGGCGTGCTTCCATTTCAACGGCCGGCTGCTGCTGGTGCTGCTCACGCCCGAGAAGCTGGCCGGCTTCGGGGTGACCGCGGCGGAGACGGAGGGGCTGATCGACACCCTGCGGGTGATTGACGGCGTCCAGGTCACCGCCATGCTCCAAGTCGAGCCGGGCGCGGTGCGCGTCTCCCTCCGGGCCCGCGATCCCTCCACGCCGGTGGACGAAGTGGCCCACGCCCTCGGCGGTGGCGGCCACCGCCTTGCCGCCGGCGCCAAGCTTTCCGGACGCACGGCTGAGGCGGCCGAGCTGGAGCTGCTCGCCGTCCTCCGCCCGCGCCTCGCCCCGGCCGTGGGCGATTGAACCTGCAAAAACGCTGGAAATCCCATGATCGATCCCAAGGAACTGGTGGAAAGTGGCCTGCTGCTGGTGGACAAGCCGGCGGAATGGACCAGCCACGACGTGGTCAACTTTGTCCGCCGCCGCTTCGGCATTGCCAAGGTCGGGCACTGCGGCACCCTCGACCCTGCCGCCACCGGGCTGCTGATCCTCGTCCTCGGCAAGGCCACCAAGCTGGCCGACCGCTTCAGCGGCCAGGACAAGCTCTACGCCGGCACCATGCGCCTGGGGGTCGAGACCGATTCCCAGGATGCCGACGGCAAAGTCACCGCCACCCATGACGTTGCCGGCATCGGCGAAGGGCAGGTCCGGGCCGCCGCCGCCGGCTTCGTCGGCGAGATCATGCAGGTGCCGCCGATGGTCTCCGCGATCAAGCTGAACGGCCGGCCGCTCTACAAGCTCGCCCGCAAGGGGCAGGTGGTCGAGCGCGAGCCGCGCCCGGTGACCATCCACTCCTTCGAGATCGGGGCGGTGGCGCTGCCGGACGTGACTTTCACGGTCGCCTGCTCCAAGGGCACCTATGTGCGCACCCTCTGCGCCGACCTCGGCGCCAAGCTCGGCTGCGGCGCGCACCTGCTCTGCCTGCGCCGCCTGCGCAGCGGCGAGTTCGACGTCAAGGACGCCGTGACCCTTGACACCATCAAGACGTGGGATCGTGCCACCCTCCTGGCCAAGATGACGCCGCTCCTGGCCCTGGCCGGCCGGCTGCGCTGAACGGCGGGCGGGTGGCGGCGGCCGGCGCGGGTTGGCGTTTCCTTTCAGGCGTGCCACATTGTCTTCCCCATGAACTACGTGCGCAGTTTGCAGGAATTGCCGTGGCCGGCCGGGACGGGGCTGGCGGTGGCGGTCGGCGTCTTTGACGGCGTCCACCGCGGGCACCAGCGCATCCTGCACCGGCTGCGGCGGCTGGCGGCGGCGACGGGCGCCCGGGCCGTGGCCGTCACCTTCGAGCCGCATCCCCGGGCCGTGCTGAATCCGCACAACCCGCCCCAGTTGCTGACTCCGCTGCCGCTGAAGGCCCGGCTGCTGCTGGCGGCCGGCGCCGAGGCGGTGGTGGTGCTGCCGTTTTCCCACGAGCTGGCATTCCTGAAGCCGGCCGAGTTCCTGCAAAGCTGCCTGCTGGGGACGCCCTTCCGCCTGGAGGCCGTCTGTGTCGGTGCCGGCTGGCGCTTCGGCCACCTGGGCGCCGGCGACACGCGGCTGCTCCGCCATTTCGGCCGCGAGCACGGCTTCGCCGTCGCCGCCGTGCGCGAACTCCATTTCCACAACGGCATGGTCAGCAGCACCCGCATCCGCAAGAGCTTGCGCGAAGGGCGGCTGCGCTTCGCCGCCCGGCTGCTGGGGCGCCCCTATGCCATCGAGGGCGAGGTGGTGCATGGCCGGGGTGCCGGCGGGCCGCAGCTCGACTGCCACACGGCGAACGTGGACTGCAACGGCCAATTGCTGCCGCCGCACGGCGTCTATGCCGCCCGGGCGGTGATCGAGCCGGACGCCAGCCCCGCCGCCGGGGCCGGCCCGCGCCACCAGCCGGCCATCGCCTACATTGGCACCGCCCGCACCCTGGCGGCCGCGGCGGAACCGCCCCGGACGGTGCTGGAATGCCATCTGTTCGACTATGACGGCACGCTCTACGGCCGGCGGCTGGCGGTGGAGCTGCTGGAGTTCGTCCGTCCCGACCAGGTGTTCCCGACGGTGGCGACGCTGCGCGGGCAGATTGCCAGCGACCTGCTGCGCGTGCGGGAAATCACCCATGCCTGGCACGCCATGAATAAACCGGACGTGCCCCGCGTTGTCTAATTAGGTGGAGGGAGAGAAGGCGGGATGCAGGCCCGCCAAGGAGTGAAGCCATGAAAAAGATCACCTACATCCTTTCCGGGTTGGCCCTTGTGGCCGTGCTGGCGGCCAGCGGCGCGGCGCGGGCGGGCTCGGCCATCAGCATTGGCATCGGCTACAGCAGCGGCGGCCATTGGAGCGGCGCCGTGGGCTTTGGCTACAGCAACGTTGGTTACGGCGGCCATTACGGCGGCCATTACGGTGGGCGCTACGGTGGGCGCTACTACCGGCCCGGCCCCGGCCACGGGTACAGGCAGCATGGGTTCGGCGGCCCGGTGGTGGTGATGCCGCCGCCGCCGATGGTGGTTTATCCGTCGCCGATGGTTTGTCCGCCGCCGGTGGTCGTTTGTCCGCCGATGAATTACCCGCCGCCGCCGGTGGTTTACTCGCCGCCCGTGGTCGTGCGGCCCGCGCCGGTGGTGGTTTATCCCGCGGCCTGCCCCGCCTACTATTATGGCGGTGGGGTGACCGTGATCCAGCCCGCCAGCGGCTATCACCGCTACGGCTGGTGAAGCCCGGACGGTGACGGCGGTGGCCAGGCCGCCCTGCCGGCCGCTCGCCGTGCGGTTGGTGGCCGTGGACGAACGGGCAGAGGTGGCGGAATTGGCCCGGAGCCAGCGGTGGCCGCCGCCGCGGGCAGCCGGGCCGGCTATATTTTCCCCCTCCCGTTGCGCGGACATCCAGCCGTGCCCCGTCCATCCTTCGGAGACTCCGTTCCATGGCCACCGTCCATCCCTTCAAAGCCGTGTTCCCCTTCCCGCCGGTCGCCCCCCAAGTGGCGGCGCCACCCTATGACGTGGTCAGCGGCGAGGAGGCCGCGGCCCAGGCCAAGGGCAAGCCGCTCCACTTCTTCCACGTCTCCCGTTCCGAGATCGACCTGCCGGCCGGCACCGACCCCTACAGTCCGGCGGTCTATGCCCAGGCGAAGGCGAACTATGAGCGGCTCCGCCGCGAGGCGCCGCTGTTCCAGGAGACGGAGCCGGTCTTCTATGTCTACTCCCTGGTGATGAACGGCCGCCGGCAGACCGGGCTGGCCGCCGCCGCCAGTGTTGACGACTATGAGGGCGGGATCATCAAGAAACACGAGAAGACCCGCAAGGACAAGGAGGACGACCGCACCCGGCACATCCTGGCCCTGGACTCCCAGACCGGCCCCGTCTTCCTCACCTGCAAGCCGGAAGCCCGCCTGGCCGCGTTGTCCGCCCGGGTGATGCAGGCCCCGCCCTTCCTCGACTTCACCGCCGACGACGGCGTCCGCCACAGCGTCTGGCGCGTTGCCGCCGCCGCCGACATTGCCGCCATCCGCGCCATCTTCGCGGCCATGCCGGCCCTCTACATCGCCGACGGCCACCACCGGGCGGCCAGCGCCGACCGCACCCGGGAACAGCGGCGCCAGGCCAATCCGCGGCACACCGGCCAGGAGGAGTACAACCGCTTCCTTGCCGTGATCTTCCCCGCCGACCAACTGGCGATCCTCCCCTACAACCGGCTGGTGCTCGACCTCAACGGCCTCACCCCCGCCGAATTCCTCAAGCGCTGCGAAGCCCATTTCCGGATCACGCCGACGGACGCGCCGGCGCCGGCCCAGCCCGGCACCGTCCATCTCTTCCTCGGCGGCCGCTGGCTCGCCCTGGCCTGCGCTGCCGACACCGCCGGCCTCTCCGCCATTGACCGGCTGGACGTGAGCCTGCTCCAGAACCTCGTGCTCGGGCCGGTGCTCGGCATCGCCGACCCGCGCACCAGCAAGCGCATCGAGTTCGTCGGCGGCATCCGCGGCACCCGCTGCCTGGAGGAGAAGGTCTGCGCCGGCGAGGCCGCCGTTGCCTTCTCCATGTATCCGACGACGGTGCAGCAGCTTATGGACATTGCGGACGAGGGCGGCATCATGCCCCCCAAGTCCACCTGGTTCGAACCCAAGCTGCGCGACGCCTTGCTGATCCACGACCTGGACTGACGTGACGGCCGCGGGCCGGAACTGGGAACTGGCGGCCGGGCACCAGGGCATGTCAGTGCCCGGCCGTGTCCCTCCCCAGCTCCACCGCCGTAGCCATTGCCAACGTCGCCGCCGATTCCGGTATGGACGGCGGGCCGCGGAGGGCGGAGAATGGATCCCCCGGCGGCCGCACGTCAGCCATGAATAGATCCTTGGTGACAGCCTATTAATTAATGGCCAATGAAGCTGGTGGCGTCAACCATGGGCGGCGGGGGGAAATGCCGTAACACCTTCCACGCAAGCCAAGATTTTTTCCCGCACCCCGCGGCTTGCGTCCTCCCTTCCTGCCGGCTATAGTGCTTTCATTGCCCCCAGGCGCGGCCGAAACGGCCTGGCGACAGCCTGCTGAACAAGATGCCGCGGAATTGTCTGCCCCTCCGGGTCACCGCCCCCGGCATCCGGTTCAACCGGCAAATGCTGAAAAACCATGACCGCCAAATTTGGCAACCAAGAAGGAGGGAGCATCAATGAGCATGTTCGGAAAGTTCGTCAAACATAAATCTGGCAACAAGGTTCAGCCGGTGGTTCCTGCTGAAAGGAAGCTTCCGTACCCAACGCGTCCCCTGGCAGTTCAAGGTGGCACGGTTGAGGAGTACATCATCCCCGATGACAAAAAGGCCGACGTCCTCGCCCAACTGTGTTTTTTCCGTCCCATTCCCTTGCTTGACGAAGAGTTTTTCGACGTGCATGAGGGGAAGAATTTTCGGGTGAGGGATTTTCGGGTCACGTGGGAAGGTGGCCAGAATTTCCTGGTGAGCCCTTACTATCCTTCCAGCGGCGGCACCATCATCGATTGGATGCCCGCGGATTCCGCGGCGCAAGAGTGAGGCCTAGTCGGCGGGGAGGCAGCTCCGGCGTTGGGGCTGGGCGGTTGCGGCCCGGCCAGTTGGTTGCGGCGGCTGGCCGCGCTCGCCGGTGCCATTGCCGGCCAACAGTTTTTGCCTGGCGCCCCTCTCAACGCGGCGGCCGGGCTTGAAATGCGGGGCAACGGGTGTAGCATAGGCAGAAGGCGGGTGGGGCGGTTGAAGGTCGGACATCGAACCGCGGGCGAGGGTGACGTGAAGGGGCGAGAGATGAAGCTTGGCCGTTGGAGGTGTCCGCTTTTCCTTGGGGCCGGCTTGCTGGTGGCCTTCCTGGCTGGCTGCAAGCGGCCGCAAACGCCGGTGGAGAAGTTGGACGCCGCGTTGGCGGCGGCCCAGCAGGCAGCGGAGAAGGCGGCGAAGAAGAGCGGGATTCCGGCACCTGAGCTGCCCCTGCCGTCCTCGCCGCCGGCGGAAGAGGGGGCGGCGGCAGCGGTGCCGGAACCCCGTTAGCGGTGGGGCCGATCCTTGCCTTGGCTGGGGGCACGGCCATTCAATCTGAGCGATTTCCGTCCGGCCACCCGGGCCGGAGCGCGGAGGAACCCCAGAAACCATGGAGGAAGCAAAGATGCTCAAGAAACTGCTCGTCCTGTCTCTCGTGGCCATCAGCGCCAGCGCCTTCGTCACTGGGTGCAAGGAGAAGACCACGTCCGAAAAGGTGACGGAAGCCGTGGAAGCGGCCAAGAAGGACATGGGTGCCGCCCAGAAAGAAGGCGAGAAGAAGGTTGAAGAGGCCAAGGAAAGCCTCGGCGGCGCCATGGAAGCGCTGAAGAAGTAAGCCGGTCCCCTTTTCAGGACTGGCAGACGCCCAGCCTCTCTCCGTGAGGGGGGGGCGTTTTTTTTGCCCTCATTCCAGGCGGAGGCGGCGCGGCTTGCGGTGGCCCCGGGGCGGTAGGACGAGGCAGTGGGCGCCGTCGCCGCGCTGGAGCAGGCCGAGCTGGAAGCGGACGGCATCGGCGGCGGCGGCGGCAATGTTCTGGACGAGGTGCAGCCGGTTCCCCTCCAGGCAGTTGCGAGCCTCGGCCGGGTATTGGACGGTGACCTTCAGGTTGGGGTCGACCCAGAGCAGGCCCCAGCCGTCGGCCAGTTCGGCGGGGTCAATGAGGCCGGCGGGGACGGCGAGGTAGAGGTGGTCGGCGAGGGCGGCCTGGCGGATGCGCTCGAACTCGGTGCCGCGGTAGAGGGCATGTTCGGTGCGGTCGATCTCCTTGCGCAGGCGGTGGTAGTCGCGGTTGGTGGAGAGGTCGTAGCGCCAGTCGGCGTATTCCTCGAAGAGGGCGGCGCCGTCGCGCAGGTGCGGTTCGCTGCCGCGGATTTGCTGTTCGAGGCGGTGGCTTTCGGCCTTGAGGTCGCGGAGCTTGGGGGCGAGTTCCTGGGAGCGGGTGAAATCGGGCCAGCATTCGTCGCGGGTCAGGCAGAGCTGGACAATGGCGGTGCGGATGGGGCGCAGGAGCTGGTAGGGGCCTTCATCCTCCGGATTGCGCACGGGCTGGCTCCAGAAGGCGGCGAGGTCGGCGTGGAATTTGGAGAGGCGGGTGCAGACGTTGACGGCGAAGGCGTTGGGGGGCGGCTCCTGTTCCAGCAGCCATTTGACGGCGGCCAGGCGCAGGGCGGCGCGGCGGCGGGCGGTGGCCTGGTCGTCGGCGGCGCGGCGGGCGGCTTTGCCGTTCCAGTCGAGTTCGAGCTGTTCGTCAATCATGGGGAGGGGCGTCCTCAGCCGTTATCCAGCCGCTCCAGCCGGCACTCGGCCGGGCGGCCGGGTTCCCAGTCGAGGATGGCGTAGAAGCCGTTGCGCAAGGGGCCGGGATTGACCACCGGGATGCCGTCGAGGTCGAAGCGGCCGCGGCTCTCGTGGAGATGGCCGCAGACGATCCAGTCGGGGCGGAGCTGGCGGGCGAACTCGGCAACGGCGCGGCTGCCGGCGCGGAGGCCGTTGGGCAGGCGTTCGGCGGCGGAGCCGGCGGGGGGCGGGTGGGTGAGGAGGATGCGGAGGAGCGTCCCGCCGCTGTCGGGCGCGGGCGGGGCTGGGTGCGCCTGTGCCGCCAGTTCCCGCCCCATCGCCGCGTCGTCCCATTCATTGGGGGTGTGGAAGGGTGAGGTGTTGGCGCCGCCGATGCCGAAGACGCGGACGGGCAGCCGTCCCGGGGTGGTGCCGGCCGGGGCGGGGAGGACCCCTTCCGCCGCCAGCGCCGCCAGCCCCTCGGGCGGGTCGCAGTTGCCGAGGACGGCGAGGACATGGGGGAAGTGGCGTTTGGCGGCGCGCACGGCCTCGGCCACCTGCTGGGGGGTGCCGAAGTGGCTGAGGTCGCCCCCGAGCAGCGCCAGCTCCGCGGCGGGCAGCCGCGGCAACTGCCCCAGGCAGCCGTGGAGGTCGGTGACGGCGACGATCCTCATTTTTGGCGGACCATGAGGGTCTTGATCTCAAAGGGGCGGAAGCTGAGGGTCGCGCTGCCGTTGCGCACGGGGACGGTGCCGGTGGTGTTCTCCAGGATGCCGGCCTCCCAGACCTTGACGTCCTCGTTGGGGGGGCGGATTTCGCAGGTGGCGGCATAGCCGCGCGGTTCGTAGAGGCGGAAGACCCAGTCCTTGCCGTTTTCGCCGCGCTTGACGGCATCGACGAGCACGTCGGCGGTGCGGATTTCCAGCGGCAGCTTGAAGCTGGCGCTTCCGGCGGCGACGAGGGGCGGCTGGTTGAGGGTGTGCGCCTCGGCGAGGACGGTGCTGGCCTCGAAGCGGCTGGGGTGCGGCAGCAGGCTGTAGGTGAAGTGCTGTTCGCCGCGGTCGGCCTCCGGATCGGGGTAGAAGGTGGAGCGCAGCAGGTTCAGGTCGAGCGTGCGTTCGCAGATCTTGTAGCCGAACTTGCAGTCATTGAGCAGGGCGACGCCGTAGTGGGCGTCGGAGAGGTCGGCGAAGCGGTGGCCGCAGCTTTCGAAGCGTGCCCAGTCCCAGCTCGTGTTGCGGTGGGTGGGGCGGCGGACGATGCCGAACTGCACCTCGTAGGTGGCCTCGGCGGCCACCACGTCCACGGGGAAGGCGACGCGCAGCATCTTGCGGGACTCCCGCCAATCGGCCTTGGTGACGAAGTCGAGGCGGCGGCTGTTGGCGCCGAGGCGGATGGTCTGGTCAATGGTCGAGGCGCCGACCGTCCAGGTGAGGCGCAGCGCCTGGCTGGCGGGGCCGTTCTCCACCAGGGCGAGGCTGGCGAGGGTGGCGTTGGCGATGAACTGTTGTTCGTAGGTGAGGTCGATGTCCCAGGCATCCCAGTTGCTGGGCCAGTCCTGGTAGAGGGAGAGGACGTTGCCGAGTTCGCCGGGGCGCATCACCTCGCGGCCCGCCGCCTTGTCAAAGGCGCGGCAGAGCCGCCCTTCGGGGTTGAACTCGTAGCGGACGAGCTCGTTTTCGAGGACGGCGCCGCCTTTCTTGTTCACTTTCGCCTTGCCGGCGCCCTCCGCCTTGCCGGGGCGGACGGTGAATTCGACGGCGGCCAAGCCGGGGAGGTTGACGGCGGCCCAGCCGCCGCCCTGGGCGGCCGGCTGCACGGGGATCGGCTGGCCATCGGCGGTTTCGAGCGTCCCCGCCTTGAGGTCGGGCAGGTGGACAAGCCCTTGGAACTCATGGGAGAGGGTGTTGACCAAGGTGAGGGTGTCGGCCTTCTTCTTGCTGCTGGCCAGGCGGGCGAGGGCGCCCTTTTCGAGGGCGGCGAGTTCCTTCTCGACTGCCGCGTACTCGCGCTGGCTGTCGCGGTAGACCTGGGTGATGCTGGAGCCGGGGATGATGTCATGGAACTGGTTGGTGAGCACGATCTTCCAGAGCCGTTCCAGGTCGGCGGCTGGGTAGTCGGGCAGGGGCAGGCAGGCGTGGAGCATTTCGACCCGGCGCAGGGCGAGTTCCAGCTTGCGGTTGGCGCGCTTGTTGCGGGCCTGGGTGGTGTAGGTGCCGCGGTGCAGCTCGAAATAGAGTTCACCCTGCCAGACCGGCAGTTCGGCGGCGTGGGTGCCGAGGCGGTCGAACATCTCCTGGGCATGGCCGAACTGGACCTTGGGGAGGCCGGCGACGTCGCGGGCGAGCAGGCCGCTCTCGATGTGGTCCTCCAGCGGGCCGCCGCCGCCGTCGCCGATGCCGAAGAGCACCATGTACTCGGGGAGGTAGCCGTTCTCGAGGAAGTTTTCGGAGCCGAAGCGGAGCTGGGTGGGGGTGAGTTCGCTGTTGTAGGTGTTTTCCGGCGGGAAATGGGTGAGGATGCCGGTGCCGTCCAGCCCCTTCCAGATGAAGGTGTGGTGGGGGAACTGGTTGAACTGGTTCCAGGAGAGCTTCTGGGTGAGGAAGGTGTCGACGCCGGCCTGTTTCAGGATCTGGGGGAGGGCGGCGGAATAGCCGAAGACGTCCGGGAGCCAGAGGTTGCGGACGTCAACGTTGAACTCCTCCTTGTAGAACTTCTTGCCATAGAGCACCTGGCGCACGAGCGACTCGCCGGAGGGCAGGTTGCAGTCGGCCTCGACCCACATGCAGCCCTGGAGTTCCCAGCGTTTTTCCTCGACCGCCTTCTTGATCCGCTTGTAGAGCAGGGGGTAGTGGTCTTTGGCGAATTGGTAGAGCTGCGGCTGGGAGGCGCCGAAGACGTAGCCGGGATAGCGTTCGATCAGCCGCAACTGGGAGGCGAAGGTGCGGGCGACCTTGCGCACGGTCTCGCGCATCGGCCAGAGCCAGGCGGTGTCGATGTGGGCATGGCCGACGGCGACGGCGCCCAGGCGCGCCCCGTCGGCCTTGGCGCCGAGCCCCCCCTGGAGCAGGGGGCGGACCGCGGCGGCGTTGGGCGCGTCGTAGCGGAAGGCGTTGCTGGCCTTGAGCAGGGCGTGGCGGATTTGTGCCCGCTGGGGATCCCGTTCCGGCAGCGCTTCCATCAGTTGCTTGAGGAACTGGGCTTCGAGGAAGAGGTGCCAGACCTCGGTGTCGAAGACGCAGAGGCGGGCCACTTCGAGGCGGGCGCAATAGCGGTCGCCGGGGGTGGTTCCCGGCGCCGGGTCGTTGGGCAGGTCACAGCCGAAGATGTGGTTCGCCGCGGCTTCGACCAGCAGCTCCACTTTCTCGCCGCCCTTGCAGGGGCTGGCCAGCGGGAAGCGCTCGCGGTTGACATTCATGTTGAAGACGGAGCCGTTGGTGAGCCCCTGCAGCGGTTCGCCGGCGGCGGAGAAGACGCAGGCCTCGCCGCCGAAGTTCAGCCGGGCCACCACCGTCTTCCCTTTCCAGTCGCGGGGGATGGTGCCACTCAGGGTGAACCAGGCTGAATTCCAGGGGCCGCCCCAGGTCTCCCCTTCCTGGACCGGCTTGAACTTGAGCGAGGCCAGGTTCCGGAACGGCACTGGCTCCGGCGTCGTCGCCCCGTTGACCGCCAGCTTTTCGCTTTGCGGGTAGAACAGGCTCGGCAAGTAGTTCAGCCAGCGCCGGATCTGCCCTTCGTAATAGGAGATTTCGGTCTTGATCATTGTGCTCTCGCTTCGCTACGCCCGGAACGGGTTCCGGATGGTTGTGGGACGTTCAAGTCCAATTAAGGCAAAATGTAATGGCATTTTCCGGGGGTACAACCGCGCGGGGCGGCCGGCAAGGGGGCGGCGCAAAAAAAGACCGGCCACCCCGCTGCCGGAGTGCCGGTTGTCGTTAGTGCCAAGCCCCTCCGCGGTGCGGTTCCGGGAGGCTCTTGGCCTGGCCGCACGGGAGCGTGCCGCCAATGCTGAAATGGTACCAGAGAAGGGACTCGAACCCATACGCCCTTGCGGGCACTAGGACCTGAACCTAGCGCGTCTGCCAATTCCGCCACTCTGGCCTCTTTCCGTTCCGGGGCGACCGTCGCCGCCACGGATTTGGAAACGGGGGAAACTATAGCGCGGCCGCCGCCGGATGCAAGCCAGCGGGGCGGGGCTCTTGAAACTTGAAAGTTGCGGAAAGCCGGAGAGGGATTGGCCAGCCCCCCACCGCCGCCAGCGAGCCGGCGTGACCCAGCCATTGCGTCACGGGGGCAGCCAGTTGCGCCGTCATGGGGGCGGCGCCAGCAGCAGTTCGAGGCAGAATTCCCCTTCGCCCGCGGCCAGGGGGTCGGCGGGGCTGAAGATTTGGGTGCGGCCATAGTTCCGCTGGGTGTCGCGGAACAGCCACTGGCGGGAGGTTTCGGGGCGGAACTGGAGTTCGAGCGGGAGGAGCGGGCCGGGGCGCAGGGGCGGCAGGGGGATGGGCAGGTATTGGCATTGCGGCATGGGCTGGAGGTTGAGGGCCAGGGGGATGGGCGGGGTGTCGGGGAGGCGGACTTGGAGATGGAGGATGGCTGGATGGGGGTTCTGGCAGAGGATGGGGAGGATCAGCGCCGGCCGCACGGTCCGCCCCTGCCAGGCGGCGGGGATGCGGAAGCTTTTGCTGATGGTCAGCCCTTCCCGGGGCAGGTCGAGGGGGCACCAGCCGCCTAGGCTGGCCGGGCCGTGGTCGTGGAGGTGGGTGCCTTCGGGGGTGTCCACGGCCACGCCGTTGGGGCGGGCGTGGCGCAGGAGCCAGGGCTGGAGCCAGGCGCAGTAATGGAGGTAGGCGTAGTTGACCAGGTAGAAGGCGGCGAGCAGGGCCGCGCCAAAGGCCAGGGTGGGGCGCAGGTGGTTGCGGCGGAGCTTCCAGGATTCCACCAGTTGCAGCAGCCGTTCCAGGGCATGGCCGGCGAAGATGGCGAAGGCCGGGAGCCAGGGGAGGCGGAAGCGGCCGAGCATGTAGAAGAGGGCGGTGCCGAGGCAGCCGCCGACCAGGAGGGCGTAGAGGAGGAACTGCCGGGGCGGCGATCCCCGCAGCCGCCCCAGGGAAAGGAAGATGCCGCAGACGCCGAGGGCGCCGATGGTGGCGAAATTGAGCAGGAGCGGGTGGCGCAGCAGCGGGCTGTTTTTCGCTTCTTCCTCGAAGACCATGTTGTTGGGGATTTCCATGGCGTGCCAGAAGAGCAGGGCGGTGCGGAACTTGAGTTCCGGCCAGGCCAGCGGCTCTTTCCGGAGCCAGTTCCGGATCTGGCTGGGGACGCTGACCCGCTGGGCGCCGGGCAGGGCCGCTTGGCGCATCCATTCGTGATAGGCGGTGGGGTATTCCAAATTGCCGGCGGGCGCTTCCGGGGTGTTGCCCAGGGCGAGGACGGCATCGCCGGCGGTGGAGGGGCCGGTCCAGCGGCCGAGGGCGCGGTAGTTGTGCCAGGCGAAGGGGAGCTGGGGCAGGTAGACGGCGGCGAGCAGGATGGCCAGGCGCAGGGGGCTGGCGAACCAGCGCTGGTGGCGGTTGCGCCAGGCCGCCAGCGCCAGGAGGGCGGGGAGGAGGAGGATGGCGTTGCCGCGGGTGAGGGTGGCGGCCGCCAGGGCCAGGCCGGCCCAGAGCCAGTGGCGGAGGGTGTTGCGGTCCCAGGCGCGCAAGGCACTCCACAAGGTCAGGGCGAGGAGGAAGCCGAGGGGCACCTCGAAGAGCAGGTAGGGGGTGTGGAAGATGTGGAAGCGGGAGGCCGCGACCAGGGTGGCGGCGACCAGCCCGGCGCGGCGGCCGAAGAGGCGGGCGCCGCCGAGGCCGGTGAGCCAGATGGTGCCCGCCGCGAGCAGTGCCTGGAGCAGGCCGACGCCCCAGGTCTCGCCGCCGGCGAGGGCCAGGGCGGGGGGCAGGAGCAGGGTGTAGTAGAGCGGCTGGTAGTAGAAGGAGTCGGGCAGGTGCCCTTCGAGGATGGCCGTGGCCAACTGGCGATAGGTCGCCATGTCGGTGAAAGCGGGCGGGCTGGCGACGAAGGGGGAGGCGGCGAGCTGGGCGTTGCACCAGAGGCGCACTCCCAGGCCGAGCACGGCGACGAAGGCGAGCCAGGCGTAGAACCGCCGGGTCGCGGCGTGCTTGGGCGCGGGGCCGGCGGGCGCCGATGGCATGCGGGTCTCCCTTTTGACTCCACTCCTGCCCAACGGCCCGTGCGGGCAGGCTTGGGCTGATTCCAGTCGCAACTTCAACTATAGCTGTTGGGCTAAATCCGCGCAAGCTCAGATGGTGGCGGGGGGGAAGGCGGTCACGTCGGCGATTGTGGGGCGGTCGAGCAGGGTCATGAGCAGGCGGTCGAAGCCGAGGGCGATGCCGCCGCAGGGGGGGATTCCGGCTTCGAGGGCGGCGAGGAACGGTTCGTCGAGCGGATAGATGGGGCGTCCCTCATGGCGGCGGAAGTCGGCGCAGGCCAGGAAGCGGCGGCGCTGCTCGGTGGGGTCGGTGAGTTCGCCATAGGCGTTGGCCAGTTCCAGGCCGCCGATGTAGAGTTCCCAGCGTTCGGCGCGGTCGGGGCGGCCGGGGCAGGGGCGGGCGAGGGCGGCGAAGGGCAGGGGATAGTCGCGGAGGATGGTGGGGCGCCCCCGTCCCAGGTGCGGTTCGACCCGTTCCACCAGGATTTGTTCGAAGCCGGCGGGTTCGCGCATTGCCGCTTCCGGGGTCAGGCCGGCATGGCGTTGGAAGGCCTCGTCAACCGTCAGTTCCTCCCAGGGGGCGTCGGCATTGATGGTTTCGCCGCGGAAGCGCCACTGTCCGGCCCCGGCCACGGCGTGGGCGGCGGCGCGGACGAGGGCGACGGTGTCGGCCAGGATGTCGCGGCAGCCGGCATTGGCCCGGTACCATTCGAGCATGGTGAACTCGGGGTGGTGCTGGCGCCCCTCTTCGCCGCGGCGGAAGCAGGGGCCGATTTGGACGAGGCGCGGGTAGCCGGCCGCCAGGAGCCGCTTCATGTGCAGTTCGGGGGAGGTGCGCAGGAACCAGTCGCCCGCCGGTTCGGCGTCAATGAATTCCTCCAGGGCCGGCCGGGGCAGGCGGATGGGGGTCTCCACCTCCAGGAAGTCGCGGGCGGCGAAGAACTGGCGGACGGCCTGGAGCAGGCGCTGCCGGCCGTGGAGGGCTGGGGCGAGGGCGCGCAGGCGTTCCAAGTCGGCGTTGGCGGGGCCAGGCTGGGGCATGGGTCAGAACCGGCCGCCGCCGGGGCAACCGGCCGGAGATGGGCCAGCCGTCGGCGGCGGATGATGGCGGCGGGGGACGGCTTGCCGGCCGTGGCCCCTCATTTCTTGTTCAGGATGCGCTCGGAGTAGGTGCCGGTGCGGGTGTCGACCTTCACCCAGTCGCCCTCGTTGACGAAGAGGGGGACCTGGATCACGTAGCCGTTGTCCAGCTTCGCCGGCTTCAGGGTGTTGGTGGCCGTGTCGCCGCGGACGCCCGGCTCGGTGTGGACGATCCGTTTCTCGATGAAGATCGGCAGGGTGACTTCGATCGGCTTGTCGTTGTAGAGCAGGATTTCGCAGTTGGCGTTCTCGATCAGGAAGTACTTCCGGTTGCCCAGCACGCTGTTGGGGACGCGGATCTCCTCGTAGGTCTCGTTGTCGGAGAAGATGAAATCCTCGCCGTCGGCGTAGCTGTAGGTCACTTCCCGGTTGGCGAGGTCGGGGGTGTCCACCTTGTCGGCCGAGCGCCAGGTCCGGTCCATGGTGCTGCCGCTGATCATGTTCTTGAGCTTGCAACGGTAGAGGGCCTGCCCCTTGCCGGGCTTGCAGAAATCGAAGTCGGTGACGACGTACGGCTGGTTGTCGAGTTCGACCTTGGCGCCCTTGCGGAGATCGGAGACGGAGATGGTGGCCATGACAGACTTCCTGGAGGTTCGGCCGGCATCCAGTTGTGCCCGGAAGGGGCGTCGGCCCCGGCATGGGCCAGGCAACGCGGTGCCAGACAGACCCCAACATAATTGGACAAAAGGGGAAAACAAGGCCGCTGGCCGCCCGGCCAGCCCCTCCCCGGCAACGCCTTCCAGGTGGGGTGGCCGCGGCGGCGCGCTGCTCACCAGTTGGTGGCGATTTCCTCGCGGGCGAGCTGGATCCAGCGGGCAAGGCGCCAGGGTTCGTTGTTGAGGGTATGGACATCCTTCATGATCAGTTCCAGGCGGCAGCCATGGTGCTTGGCCAGCCGGAGGGTGGCGCGCAGGTCCTGGCGGATGAGTTCCTCGTTGAAGACGCCGGTGCTGATCAGGGTCGGGTTCGGCTTGCGGGAGAAGATGTAGTCGCCGGCGATCGCTTCGGCCATGATCTCCTGGTTGCAGAGCGGGGCGATGGAGCAGGCGCGGAGGTTGGGCACCTCCTTGACCACCTCCCAGCGGGAGTGGAGCGGTTCGCAGCAGCCATAGTAGACGAGGCCGGCCTGTTCCGCGAGTTCCTTGTGGTAGGGGAAGATGAACTCGCGGTAGAGGTCGGGGCCGACGCCGACGGTCTCCTGGCTCTCCAGCAGCAGCCACTGGTCGCGCAGGCGGACGGGGTTGCCGGCCTGCCACTCCGGCGGCGGCAGGCGGCGGGTGTAGCCGATGCCGCCAGAGCCGATGTAGTCGTTCTCGTTGTTGAGGCTGAACAGCCCTTCGCTTTCCGCCCAGCGGGCGAGGGCGAGGTTGTCGTCGCGCAGGAAGGCGAGGAGCTGGTGCAGCCCTTCGGGGTCGTCGTACATGAAGAGCATGAGGTTTTCCAGGCCGATGAGGTCAATCGCCTGGATGGTGAGGCCGAAGGTCCACCAGAAGGCGCCGCGGAGGCGGACGGGGAGGAGGTCGCCGAAGATTTCCTCGAGGCGCCCCTTTTCGCCAAGGGTGGCGGCGCGGTCCACGGCGAAGGTGCGGTGCTTGAGCTTGTGGAAGTCGGCCTTGATGTCCTTGAGCGGGGCCTCCCAGGAGCGGGCGGTGAGGCTGTCGCCCTCAAGCTGGTGGACGACCGGTTCGACGCCGAAGTTGGTGAAGCTGGTTTTCCAGGCCAGGTTGAAGGCGGGCTCGAGGACGAAATCGTCCTGCAGCACCTGGAAGCGCCAGAGGTCGTAGCGGAGCTGGTGCTCGACGCCGCGGGCCCAGGGGTCGGTGCATTGCAGTTCCGGGTTTTCGTTCGGCGCGCCGGGGAACGGGCGGCGGTGGTCGCAGACGCCGCCGGATTCGGCGAGGATCATGGGGCGGACGGGGGAGCCGTCGTGGAGGGCGTACCAGAGGCGTTTCCGCTCCTGGTTGAGGGGGCTGGCGGCGGCGGCCTGCCGTTGGCGGGCGAGATCGCGGAGGAGGTTGCGGTCGTGGGCGGAGGGCATGGCATTTTCTCCCTGGTTGTTTTTTTACACTGGGGCGGCGGCGGCCCGGCGGCTGGGTTTTCGGCTGGCTGGTGATAGAATACAGCGGTTGGGGGCGGCTTGCGTGCCCCTTTCTTCAGTGTAGAAAGTCATCCTTCGGGAGCCGTTGCGGCATGCGGCAGGAGTTGATCCACAATTTTGGGAAGCGGGTGACCGGCCTGCCGCTGCTGCCGGAAGCCGGGCTGCTCTGCAAGTTCACGACGACGCCGCTGGCGCCGCACACGAACCCGGGGTTCGAGCTGACCTATCTGCTGGCGGGGGAGGTGAGCTGGACGGTCCAGGGCGGGCCGCTGCTGCGGCTGCGCGGCGGCGATTTGGCCATCACCCAGCCGGCGGCGGTGCATGCCGGCGAATTCGAGGTCATCCAGCCCTGCCGCCTGCTGTGGCTGGTGGTGAACCCGGACGTGCCGGGGGCGGCGGACTACACCCCGTTCACGGCGGCGGACCTGGAGAGGATCCGGGCGACGCTGGCGGCGGCGGGGAACCGGGTGGTGCGGGCGGTGGAGGGGTTGCGGACGGTGCAGGCCGAACTGGAGGAGCTTTTCCGGGAGCCGGCCGCCGGGGCGGATGCGGGCGGGGAATGGCGGCTCCAGCATCTGCGGCTGCTCCTCCTGCGCGGGCTGTTGCACGCCGTGGAGTCGCTCCGGCGCCACCGGGCGTCGCCGCAACATCCCGCCGTGGCGAAGGCGCTGGCCTACATGGCGGCGCACCTGGAGCGGCCGGTGAACCTGCCGGCGGTGGCCGCCGCCGCCGGGGTGAGCGGCAGCTACCTGCACCAGCTTTTCCGGACGCACATGGGGCAGACCCCGGCCGACTGCTACAACCGCCTCCGCATCGGCCGCGCCCGGCGGCTTTTGGCGGAGGGGCGGCTGACGGTCACGGAGATCGCCTTCCGCCTCGGCTACTCCAGCAGCCAGTATTTCGCCCGTGGCTTCCGCCGCTACACGGGGCTGGCCCCCGGCGAGTACCGCCGCCGCCACTCCGGCGGCCCGCCGCCGGAAGGCTGACTGGCCGGCCCCACTGGCGGCGGCGCCACCGGCGGCTATAGTTGTACCAGTACAGCTTTAGACTGTTCTGGCACAGGAGGGCGGCATGGCAACGGCGGACAGGCACAATCCCATCCGGGAACGGCTGCTGGCGAAGCTGCGCGCCGGCGGCGACTGGCGGCCCGGCGACAAGCTGCCCGGCGGCCGCGAACTCGCCCGCGTCTTCCAGTGCAGTCCAGTGACCATGGACGGGGTGCTGCGCGGCCTGGCGGCCCAGGGGTTCCTCCGCCGGGAGGCGCGCCAGGGGACCTTTGTCGCCCCGCACGAGGGGTGGGGCAAGGCGGAAACTGGCCGCGCCAGCGGCCGGCTGGCCGGCATCCTGGCCACCTTCCCGGAAGAGATTTTGCAGGCGGCGGAAGCGGAGCTGCACCGGCAGGGGTGCGGCGCGCTGGTGCGCTGCACCGGGGCGGACCTGGCGGCGGCGCTGAAGGCGGTGGCGGAGCTGGTTGCCCGCGGCGTCCGCGGCTTCATCTGGTCCCCCCTCTCCACTCCGGACTATGCCGGGGACAACGACCGGCTGGCGGCGGCGCTGCTGGGGACCGGGCTTCCCGCCGTCGCCGTTGACCGTTATCCGGAAGGTGTTGAGGTCAACAGCGTCGTTTCGGACAATGCTTCGGCCGCCGCCCTGCTCACCCGGCACCTGCTCGGCCTGGGGCACCGCCGCATCGGCCTGGTCCGGCATTTGTCCGGGAGCACGGCGCGGGATCGGCAGCGCGGCTGGGAAAGCGCCCTGGCGGCGGCCGGCGTCGCCCCGGCGCCGGCGCTGGTGCTGGCCGTTCCGCATGACCTGCCCGGCGAAGAGCTGGTGCGGCGGGTGCGGCAATGGCTGCGCGACACGCACCCCACCGCGGTCTGGAGCATTGCCGGTTTGCCGCTCGGCGCCGCCGTGCTCGCCGCCGCCCAGGCGGAGCGGCTGTCCATTCCGCAAGACCTTTCCTTTGCGACCTTTGACGAAGTCATCGCCCCTTTTCCCGTCACCCGCATCCTCCAGCCGCTGGCGGAGACCGGCCGTCGTGCCGCCGCCCTGCTCCGCGGGGAAATGGAGAAACCCTCCGGCGAGATTCACCGCGTCATCCTGCGCTGCACGCTGCGGGAAGGCGCGTCCTGCCGGCCACTGCACCCAAGGAACAGCACCACATGAGCACCACCCGCCCCGTCGTCACCGTCCACATGATCGGCAATGCCCACCTGGATCCCATCTGGCTCTGGGGCTGGCAGGCCGGCCTGGACGAGGCGCTGGCCACCTGCCGCACCGCCTGCGACCTGCTTGACCACTACCCCGAGTTCATCTTCACCCGCGGCGAAGCGTGGGTCTACCAGCAGGTTGCGGAGATTGACCCGGCGCTGTCCGCCCGCATCAAGCGCCACGTCGCCGCCGGCCGCTGGGAGATCGCCGGCGGCTGGTGGCTGCAGCCGGATTGCAACCTCCCCTCGGGCAACGGGTTCGAGCAGCAGATCGCCACCGGGAAGCGGTTCTTCCTGAAGGAGTTCGGCCAGTTCCCGGACTACGGCTACAACGTGGACAGCTTCGGGCATGCCGCCACTTTGCCAGGATTCATGCATGCCGCCGGCCAGCGCTTCTACGTCATGATGCGGCCGCAGGAACATGAATGCCGGCTGCCGGCGCGGCTGTTCCGCTGGCGCGGCGAGGCCACGGGGCCGGAAGTCATCACCTTCCGCATCGCCGAGAGCTACACCTTCGGCCCCGCGCTCACGGAAAGCAACATCCTCCGGGCCTGCACGGAACTGCCGGAAGGCGTCACCGACACCATGTGCTTCTACGGCGTCGGCGACCATGGCGGCGGCCCGACGGCGGAACTCATCGAGTGGATCCAGGCCCACCGCGACACGGTGCCCGGCTGCCGGCTGGTCTTCTCCTCGCCGGCGCGCTTCTTCGCGGCAGTGGCCAGGCAGGCGGCCGCCCTGCCGCTGGTCACCGGCGAATTGCAGCACCATGCCATTGGCTGCTACAGCGTCCTGCGCAGCGTCAAGACTGGCATCCGGCAGGCCGAACATCGGCTGCGGCAGGCCGAACTCATGGCCGCCGCCGTGCCGGGCGCGGACACCCCTGCCGGCCGCCGCCTCGAAGAGGGCTGGCGCCAGGTCGCCTTCGCCCATTTCCATGACATCATGGGCGGGACCTGCGTCCCTTCCGCCTACCCGCAGGTCCACGCCCGGCTCGGGACGGCGCTCCACACGGCGGACGAACTCTTGCAGATCGAGTTCCGCCGGAAACTGCACACCCTCCCCGACGCCCCGCGGCAGCGGCTCGTGCTCGGCAACCCCTCCGATGCGGAGTTCGCGGGCCACGCGGAATGCGAGCCGTGGACGCAGTGGCGGAGCTGGTCGCCCGAATGGAACCTGCTGGACGGCGCGGGGAAGCCGGTGCCGTTCCAGTTGCTCCCGCCGGAATCGGCCGGCGGCGTCATCCCGCGCCTGCTCTTCCCGGTCCGCCTCGCGCCGGGCGGCATCGAGGCGTTCCAGATCGCCACCGACGGCCCCGCCCCGGCCGTGCCGCCGCCGATGGACGTCGCCGGGGACGCCATCCGCGCCGCGGGCGGCGTCGGCCTCAGGCTTGGCGCCACCGGCGGCCTGCGGCTGGGGGAGGGGGTGGAGTTGCCGCTGCCCTCCTTGGCGCTGGTGGATGACCGCAGCGACAACTGGTCGCACGGCATTGATGCCTTTCCGGAGGGGCCGGTCACTTCGGCGTCCTGGAACGAGCCCTGCGTCATGATCCGGGGGGCGCTGCTCTCCAGCCTCTTGCAGACCGGCCGGATTGGCAACAGCACGCTGCGCGCCGAATGGCGGGTCTTCGCCGGCGAGCCGTTCGTCGAACTGAAGCTGACCGTCCACTGGATGGAAACGATGAAGCTGCTGAAGCTGGTCTGGCCGCTGGCCGGCGCGCCCGGCACCCGGCGGGACGGCATCGCCGGCGGCAGCCTGATCCGGGAGAATGACGGCAAGGAGCGGCCGCTGCGCGACTGGACGCTGGTGGCAGGGAACGGCCCGGCGCCGGCCGTCGGCGTGGCCTGCCCGGAAGTCTTTGCCCTCGACGGCACCCCGTGGCGGTTGCGGTTCACCTTGCTGCGCAGCCCGGTCATGACGCACCACGACCCGAACCACGGCACGGCGCTCAACGGCATCCACGCCGACCAGGGCGTCCATGAATTCCGCTTCCGCTTCTTTGCCGGCGCCGGCGCCACGGCGGCACGGCTGGAGCGGGACGCGCTCATGCTCCAGCGGCCCCTGGCCGTCGCCGACTTCACCCGCGGCATGCCCCGCCGGATCGGAATGTGAGGCACCCATGAAAACTGCAAATTCAGCGTATCGCGAGCGGTTTGCCCGGACCTTGGCGCACCAGTCGGTGGATCGGCCGCCCATGGATCTTGGCGCTTCGGACATGACCGGGATTGACGGGGCGCCGCGGCGCCTGGCCCCGCTGCTGGGCATCGCCCCCGGCGGCACGGCGGCGGAGACGGACGAGGCCGTGTTGCAGGCCCTCGACATTGACATCCGCGGCGTGGGTGGCATTCTGGCGCCCCAAGGCACGCAGGCGCGGCAGCTTTCCCCAACGGAACAGGTGGACGCCTGGGGCATCCGCTACGCCTGGAACGGACACCATTACGAAATGGTGGGGTATCCGTTGGCCGGCGCCACGCTGGCGGATCTGGAACGCTATCCGTGGCCCGACCCGGAACGCCTTGACCCACGGCAGCTCGCGGCCATCCGGGAACAGGCGCGCCGGCTGCGGGAGGAAACGCCGTACGTCGTCTGCGGCCGTCATCCCTGCTATGGCATCATGGAGCTGGGGTGCTGGATGTGCGGGTTCGACGATTTTCTCTATCGCCTGGCCGCCGAGCCGGAATTTGTCCAGCGCTTCTTCGAGATCATCCTGAACTATCAGCGGCGCGTGATTGACGTGTATTACGGCGCCATCGGGCCGTACCTGCATTTCACGACCAGCGGCGACGATTTCGGCACCCAGAAAGGCCCGTTCCTGTCGCCGGCCATGTTCAGCGAGCTGGTGGCGCCGTACCTGGAGCGCCGCATCCAGGCGACCCGCCAGCACACGGATGCCACGTTCTTCCATCATTCCTGCGGCGGCATCCGGCCGCTGATCCCTGAATTGATCCGCATCGGGGTGCAGATCCTCAATCCCATTCAACCCGGGGCCGTCGGCATGGAACCCGAGGCGCTCAAAGCGGAATTTGGGGGGCGCCTGACCTTCTATGGCGGCGTAGACACGCAGCATCTGCTGCGCGAAGGAACGCCGGACGAAGTGGCCGGCACCGTCCGCAGCCTTATCCGGACGCTCGGGGCGGACGGCGGCTATGTCCTCTCGGCCGCGCACACGCTCCAGGAGGATGTGCCGGAGGCAAACATTCTGGCGCTCTACCGGGCCGGCCGGGAGATGGCGCGGTAACCGGATCCATTCATGAACCGCTTCACGGGATGCCGCGGCCTTGTCTTCCTTCAGGCTCCGGGACAACCGCCCGACATAAAGCCAATAACTGTTGGTGTCGGAAAGCTGCCCCGCGGCACGGCTGGAGCGGGACGCGCTCATGCTCCAGCGGCCCCTGGCCGTCGCCGACCTCACCCGCGGCATGCCCCGCCGGATCGGAATGTGAGGCGGCCGCCCCGCCCAGCCCGCCGGATTGCATTCGCGGTTTGACGGCCTACATATTCCCTGATTGGGATTCGTTTTTTTTGGGAATGGGCAGGCGCATGGACCGGGTCGGGCAGCTCCGCGACTATTTGGCCGGGCAGGAACGCCGCCGCCGCCGCTGGCTGGCGCTGGACCGGCTGCTGGCGGCCGGCGCGGTTGCGGCGGTGCTGCTGCTGCTCTTCGTGGCCGTGGACGCCGCCTGGGCGCTGCCCCGCTGGGCGGTGGCGCTCGCCGGCGCGGCGGTGGCGGCGGCCCTGGCGGGCGGCGTGGCGACGGCGCTGCTGGGCCTCTGCCGGCACGAATCGGCCGCCGCCACGGCGCGGCGGCTGGAACTGGCGGCGCCCCCCGCCTTGCCCGCCAACCTGCTCATCAACAGCCTGCAACTGGCGGCCGCCGACGACCTTGCCGGCCCGGCCGTGGCCGAGCGGCTCCTGGCGGCGGCGGAGTGGCGGGCCTTGGCGCCACCCCTGCTGCCGCCCGGCCGGCTCCGCCGCACCGGCGGCCTGGCGCTGGCCGCCCTGCTGGTGCTGGCCCTGGCCTGGACGGTGGCGCCGGCCACGGTCGGCCGCAGCCTGGCCCGCCTTGTCCAGCCGGGGCGCGTGGTGCCGGTTGCCGGCCGCCTGACCCTCCAGGCCGTGCAGCCCGGCGACGCCATCGTCCGGCCGGGGGACAGCCTGGCGGTGACCGTCGAAGTCTGGGGCGAGGAACGGTTGCTGGCCGATGGCGTGCGGCTCGAAGTCCGCGGCGTCAACCGTGCCGACCCGCCCTTGCTGCCGGCCTTCACGCCGACCGGCCAGCTCTGGCGGGGTGGTGCCGCCGGCGGGGCGGCGGCGGCTCTGCGGCTGCACCGCGGCGAAGTGCGGATTCCGCAAATCTTCCAGCCCTGCGAATACCGCGTCCGGGCCGGGCGCGACTCGACCGGCTGGCACCAGGTCCGGGTGGCCACGCCGCCGGCGCTGGCCGGCTGGGCGGCGGAAGTGGCGCCGCCGGCCTATCTCAAGCTCAAGCCGTATCCGTTGCGCCCGCGCGGCGAGGCGGCGGCCGGCGGCACCGTGCCGGTGGGGTCGAAGGTGCGCCTGCGGCTGGCCGCGGACCAGCCGCTGGCCGGCGCGGAACTGCTGCTGGCGCGCACCGCGGTGGCGGACGCCCCGGCCACCATCCAAGGGAAGGCGGCGGAGTTTGCCTTCACCGCCACCCGCCCGGGCGCCGTCGCCGCGGCCTTGCGCGGCGCGGGCGGCCTGGCCGCCACGCTGCCGCTGCCCTGGAGCGTGGTGCCCGATGCCCCGCCGCGGGTGCAGCTCCAGGAGGTGCCGGCCCGCCAGACGTTGCCGGCCCACGGGGTTGCGGCCCTGCCGTTCCAGGCGCGGGACGATGCCGGCCTGGCGCTCACTGGCGTCGAGGCGATCCTGGAAGGGGCGACGGAGTGGCGGACCGTGGAAACCCGCCCGGTCCCGGCTGGCGCCCGGCTGCTGAATGGCCGGCATCTGGTGCCGCTGGCCAGCCTCGGCTTGAAGCCGGGGCAGCGGGCCAGCCTGCGCGTCTTCGCCCAGGACGCCCGCCCGGGCGCCGAGCGCGCCCGTGGCTGGTCACGGATCGTCGAGGTGCGGCTGGAGGAGGCGGAAGCGGTGGCCGAGGTGAAGCAGAAGGCCGCCGCGGCCGCCCAGGCGACCCTGGCCGCCCTGATCCAGCAGCAGACGGAGAATTTGCGCAATACCGGGCAGTTGCTGGCCCGGGCCAAGGCTGGCGATCCCGTGCCCAACGCGCCAGTCCAGGCGTTGCACAACGTCCAGAAACGCATCCGCGGGCAGGCCCAGGAGCTGTTGCGCCAGCCGGCGGGGCTGGGGGAGGCCGCCTTGGCGCTGGGTGAGCTGGAGAAGAAGGAAATGCCCGCGGCCATCCAGTTGCTTGGGGAGGCGGCGGCCGGCGGCGCGGCCCTGCGGCTGCGCAAGCTCGACGCCAGCCAGGCGCCCCAGCGGCTGATCCTCGCCAAGCTGCAAGGAACCCAGGTGGCGGCCCTCCAGGAGGCGGCGCATGGACAGCGGCGCGACCTGTTCAGCCTCTACCGCCAGCTCTGCGGCGGGCAGAAGGCGAACCTGGAGGCCACCCAAAGCTTGATCGCCGGCAAGGCCCCGGCGGAAGTCCGGCCGGCGGCCCTGGCCCGGGCGGAGGACGCCTTGGCGGCCCAGCTTTCCAGCTTCCTCGATCTTGCCGCCACCGCCATCCAGGCCGAAGCCGCAAGCGTCGAGGACGGCTTTGCCGACGTCGCCAAAAAAGTCCGCGACCACTTGCAGGCCCGCGCGACCTATGAGGGGATGGTGCTCGCCGCCGAGGCGCTGGAACAGGTGGAGCTCGCCCCCGCCGCCGCCCGGCAGAAGGAGATCCTCAAGACTTTGCTGGAAGGCTTGGACCTGCTCAACCGTTGGAACGTGAAGAGCGCCCGGGAACTGGTCGGCACGGCGGAGGAGAAGCTCAAGGACATGGCCAACCTCCTGGCTGACCTGGAAAAGGAGCAGCGGGGGATCGTCGAGGCCACCCGCGAGCTGGCCCGGAAGCAGCAGGGCGGCAAGCCCGACGCGGAAACCCGCGAAAAGCTCAAGGAGATGGACAAGCGGCAGGAGGCCATGAAGGAACTGCTCGAAAAGTTCGCCAACGACCTCTTCCAGTTCCCCGAGCTGCCCGTCTCCGGCGAGATCAATGGCAAGATGCGCGAAATCCTCGAGGACGTGCAGCAGGCCCTCGACAGCGCCAACGCGCCCTCCATGGAAATCGCCGTGCAGAAGGAGGACGCCTTGCTGGACGCCATCCGCGCGACCAAGGACCGGATCCAGGATGTCGAGATGTGGCTGCCCGACGTGCCGGACAACATCGTCTGGAACATGGAAAGCTTCGACACGGACGAGATGCCTGACATTCCGCTGGTGCCGCTGCCCGACACCTTGGAGGACATTGTCGGCGACCTGCTGGAGCAGGCCCAGGGGATCGAAGCGCAGTCGCAGGACACCACCGGCAACAACCTCATCGCCGACATGGAGATGGGCTGGGCGATCATGGACGGGCCGATGCCCAGCTTTGCCGCCAAGGGCAAGTCGGGCAACATGCGCCCCAACGACAACGAGATGACCGGCCGCAGCGGCGCCGGCCGCGAGGGGCAGGCCACCGGCGAAGTGGTCGAGAAGTCCGTCAAGGGGCTGGAGGGGCGCGAGACCGGGGTGCGCTTCACCAAGGATCCCTTGCAGTCCGGCCAGCTTGAGGAGGCCGAGGATTCGACCTTGGACGCCCGCGCCACCGGTGGCGGCAAGCTCGGCGGCGAATCGGAGAGCATCGGCCTCTTCGGGCTGGCGCCGCGCCGTGACCTGGGGTTGGGCGACCACGCCGGCAAGGTCACCACCTTGCGCCGGGAGACCGAGGCGCTTTACACCCAGGCGCGCCTGCTCTACCTGGAGAGCGGCAGCCTGGCCCAGGCCGCCCAGGGGCTGCGGACGATGGAGGGGCTGGATCGCCCCGCCTACGGCTCCTTGGGCCGCAAGGTGATCCGCCACCTCCAGGGCAGCCAGGTCGAACTGGCGGCGGGCACGGCCCTGCCCATGGCGGTCCAGGAGACCACCGCCGAGGCCGCCGGCCGCAACGTCTTCGACCTGGACCTGAGCCAGATCAAGGACGAGACCTACCGCGACCTGGTCCGCGCCTTCTTTGAGCGGCTGGGGCAGCCCGCCGCGCCGGAAGCGGTGAAGATTCCAAACCGCCAATGACCTTGGCCCGGGCTGGAGCGTGAACTCCAGCGGCGGGCCACCTTCCCCGGCGGCGGTCGTTGTCAGTGAGGCGATGGCCGAACGGTTGTCGTAATCGGAATCGGGCTTGACCGGTCCGGTACTCGAAAGACACGGACAGCGCTTACGATTCCGGGGACGAGGACGGCAACGAGGAAGGCAGAAGCCAACAAATCGCTGGAAAGGGACGCTCGTAGCCTCGCGCCCCTCATCGTGTCGGTGGAACGGCTCAGAACTGGACGTTCAGCAGCGGACAGACGGCGACGGTGCCGGAGCTGATGATGTTGATCAGCCCAAGCTGGAAGCCCGCCATGCGGTCGCTCTTGTTGACGAGGCCGATCTGGGCGCCGCGGGCGGTGGTGGCCTGGTTGACCACGCCGAGCTGGAGGCCGGTGAGGGTCTTGCCCTCGTTCCAGGCGGCGATCTGGAGGCCGGTGACGGCGCCGTCGGCGACCACGTTGGCGGCGGCGGCGATCTGGAGGCCATGGACCGTGGCGTCGGGCGCGTAGTTCGCGAGGGCGGCGACCTGGGCGCCGGCGATCGGGTTGCGGCCGACGTTGAGGTTGAGCAGGCCGCCGGCCTGGAGGCCATAGACGTGGCCGTCGCTGTAGTTGGCCAGGGCGGCACCCAGGCCGTAGAGGTCGGTGGTGCAGTTCAGGAGCACGCCCGCTTCGAGGCCGTAGACATTGTGGGCGCGGCCGTTCCAGGCGGCGGCCTGGAGGCCATAGAGGTTGCCGTCGGGCAGGTAGTTGGCGCCGGCGGCGAGCTGGAGGCCATACACGTCCGCGCGCGGCGCGTAGTTGAGGGCCGGGGCGAGTTGCAGGCCGATGAGGTCGCCGGTGCTTTCATTGCCGTTGAACAGGGCGGCGGCCTGGAGGCCGATCATGTCGCCCCGGTTCCAGTTGGCGGCGCCAGCTTCGATGCCGATGAGGTCGGCGCTGTTGTTGACCAGGCCGAGGTCGAGGCCGCGGACATCCTCGTTCTTGCCGTAGATGAGGTCGAGGCGGAGGCCGTTCACATCCCGCTCCTCGGAGAAGATCTGGAGCTTGTTCCACAGCGCGAGCTGGACAGGGGTCCATTCGGCGGCGGCGGCGGCCGTTTGCGCGATGCCGAGGGCGGCCAGGGCGGCCAGGGCGAGCAGTCTCTTCATGACACTTTCTCCATGTTGACCTGTTGTCTCGAAGCGAACTGAAACCGAGGGCTACTGTAGCGGAAGGGAGGCGATTCTGCAATTGCCGCGGCGGCGGTCATTCCAGGAAGAACGGTTCGTCCTCGGCGACCCGCTTCTTGAGCCGCCCCTTGGCTGCCGCGGCGGGCGGTGGGGTGGGCGCGGCGGCGGCATCTTCGGACTCCGGCGTGGGGGCGCCGTCGCGGCGGGCGGCCTTGCGTTTCTCGACCAGGGCCCGGCGGCGGTCGAAGTGCTCCGCCGGCGACAGCCCGTCAGCTTCCGGCGGCTCCACTTCCGCCGTGGGCGCCGCCGGTTCCAGGGGCGCCGGCGCGGCGGGTGCGGACTCCGCGGGCGGCGGCGGTTGGGGCTCGGCTTCGGCGTCGGCGTCGGGGCCGGCGGCGGCGGGCGCTTCGGCGGTGCCGCGCTTGATTTGGAGGATGCGGGCGATCTCGTGGTCGCTGAGCTTGAACCCGCGGGCGGCGGCGGCCCGCAGCTCGACCAGGTCGAAGTCCAGCTCCACGGCCTCCGTGCGCAGCCGTTTTTGGGGGACGAGTTCGCAGCGGAGCTGGACGCCGTAGTTGGTGTAGAGCGCCTCGATGACGCAGCCTGGCGGCAGGCAACTGTATTCCTTTTCCAGGATGTACTTGTCGATGCGGAAGCGCTTGGCGTAATAGGCGCCGCTTTTCTTGTCGCGGTAGACCAGGGAATAGACCTGCTCCCGGTCGGCCAGGAGCACGAACTTGACCGGGCCGACGTACATCTTCTCTGGCACGGGCACGACCTTGTAGCCGCCGTCGTTGCGGAGCAGGACGAGGCGGTCGTACTCGCTGCACGGCAGCGGCTCCTGTTCCTTGTTTGAGTTCTTGACGGCATGGCCGACGAACTGGCCGGTGCGGTCGTGGCCGACCTTGAGGTTGCGCAGGGCGACTTCGCGGACGTTGACTTCGGCGAGGTCGGCGATCTGGGTGCGGCGGGGGAAGAGGTGGCCGTATTTGCGGAGCAGCCCTTCGAGGAAGCGGATGGTGAAGCGCTTGAGGTGGCGGAGGTGGTCCTGGGTCTCCGCGATCAGCCGGAGGATCTCCTCGATTTCCCGCTGGTTCTTCTGGATGTCAAAGAGGGAGATGCGGCGGATTGGGATGGCGAGGAGCCGTTCGAGGTCGTCGTCGCGGATGCCGCGGGCCTGGGGTGGCGGGATGGTGAGGGTTGCGCCGGCGTAGGCGAGGATGGCGAAGCGCTCCCGGTTGTCGCGGAAATGGCGGGCGAGGAGCTGTTCCATGCCGGTGCGGACTTCGCGCTGGACGGCTTCGAGGGTTTCGCATTCCTCGATGCGCTTGTAGATGCGGTGTTCGATGAAGAGCTGGGCGAGGGTCTTCTCGTGGAAGCGCCCGTTGAGCCTCTCCAGTTCAAGTTCCAGTTCGCGCCGCAGGTCCTCCTGCAGCTTGGCGGTGTTGTGGCGCAGGATTTCGCTGACGGTCATGACGGCCGGGCGGTTGCCCTTGATCACGAGGAGGTTGGAGGAGAGGCTGACTTCGCAGTCGGTGTGGGCATAGAGCAGCTTGATCGTCTCTTCCGCATGGACGCCGCGGGGCAGGGTGATCTCGACCTCGACGTTTTCGGCGGTGTAGTCGTTGATGCTGGCGATCTTGAGCTTGCCGGCGCGCACGGCCCGCTCGATGGAGGCGATGAGCGATTCGGTGGTGGTCTCGGCGGGGATTTGGCGGATCACCAGCGTCTTGTCGTTGGCCGCCTCGATCAGGGCGCGCAGGCGGATGCGGCCGGCGCCGTCGGCATACTCGCCGACGTCCATGGCGCCGCCGGTGGGGAAGTCGGGGTAGGCGGCGAACGGCTCCTCCTTGAGGATGGCGATCTGGGCGCGGAGCAGGTCGGTGAAGTTGTGGGGGAAGATGGTGGTGCTCATGCCGACGGCGATGCCCTTGACGCCGAGCAGGAGCAGCACGGGGATCTTGGCGGGGAGCACCACCGGTTCGCGGTTGCGGCCGTCGTAGGAGTCGGTGAACTCGGTGATCTCGGGGTTGAACAGCACTTCCTTGGCCAGGGCGCTGAGGCGGCATTCGATGTAGCGCGCCGCGGAGGCGGGGTCGCCGGTGAAGAGGTTGCCGAAGTTCCCCTGGCGGTCGATGAAGTAGCCGGTGTTGGCGAGGACGACCAGCGCCTCGTAGATCGAGGCGTCGCCGTGCGGGTGGTAGCGCATGGTCGCGCCGACGATGTTGGCGACTTTGTGGAAGCGGCCGTCCTCATGTTCCCAGAGGGTGTGGAGGATGCGGCGCTGGACCGGCTTGAGGCCGTCGTCGAGGGCCGGGATCGCCCGCTCCTTGATGACATAGGAGGCGTACTCGATGAAGTTCCGCGCCATCATTTCGCGCAGGGCGTCATCGTGGTCGAACTCGGCGGGCAGCGTGCCGTTGTTGCCGGCGGGCGTCGCCGGGGCGGCGGAGTCCGCGGGCGCGGCCGTCGGGGGTTCGGGGGTGGTTTCGGCGTCGTGTTTCATGGGGCCAGGCGGGGCGGCGGGGGCGGGAAATTGGCGAAATATAGACCGTGGCCGCCGGGGCGTCGCCGGCCGGGGCGGCGGGGTTGACGGGCCGCCGGCCGGCGATAGGTTCAGGGGGAAGCGCCGCGATTTGGACAATAAAGCCTGCCAGGGTGCGTTGGCATGGATGTGGAGAGACACCGATGCATGAGCTGCCACAAAACGACCAGGCCTTGATTGCCGAGTATCTGGCGGGGCGGCCCGCGGCCTTCGACCAGTTGTATGAGAAGTACCGGCTCCCATTGTACGGCTATTTGCACCGCCTGGCCAATGACCCGGCGGGGGTGGACGACCTGTTCCAGCAGACCTGGCTCAAGATTTTGGAGGCATTGCCCCGCTACCGGGACGAGCAGCGCTTCGGGGCGTGGGCCTTCCGCATCGCCCACAACGCGGCCATGGATCGCTTCCGCCGGCGCGGCGAGGAACACACCGAACTCACCGGGGAAGTCGTGGAGACGGTGGCCGACCCGGCCGGCGACACCCTTGGGCGGCTGGCCGAGGAGGAGCTGAAGCGGGGCGTGGCCGCGGCCATCGAGCAGTTGGCGCCCGAACAGAAGGAAGTGCTCCTGCTCCGGCAGCAGGGGTTGGCATTCAAGGAAATCGCCGAGGTGCAACAGACCGGCATCAACACCGTCCTGGGCCGCATGCATTACGCCGTCCGGCATCTCCGCCGGCGGCTGGCCGGATGGGACGACGAAGCCCGCACCGGCGGAAAGGAGTCAGCATGAACTGCCATGATGTCCAACAGGAATTGCTCCGCGACGGTGGCTGGGTTTCCCCCGAGATGGAGAAACACCTGGCGGCCTGTGGCGAATGCCGCGGCTTCAAGCGCGTGCTGCACCTGGCCGAACTGCCGCCCGGCCGGGCGGCGGTGCCGGCACCACCGGCGGCGGTGGACGCGGCCATCCGGGCGGCGGCGCGGCGGCCACGCCCCGGCCTCTGGCTGCGGCTGGCGGCGGCGGCCGTGCTGGTGCTGGGGCTGACCCTCGTGGTGCACCGCTGGCACTGGCGTCCGGGCGCCGGCACGGATGCCGTGCCGGATCCCGGCCCGGCTCTGGCCGCCAACCATGAGGCCCGCTGGACGGCGGCCCACCGGCTGGTGATCCCCATCGCCTTGGAAGACGCCGTGATCAATGCGGAACTGTCGCTCTCCCTCTATGAAGCTGTCGCCTGTGCCGAGTGATCGAGGACGAGTCCCCCCACAACCGGAAAGGAATGCACCCATGAAAATCAAACTGCACAACCCGCTGCCGGCACTGCCGGCGATCCTTGTCCTGGCCAGTGGCCTGGCAATGGCCCAAGGCGAGGCCACCCCGCCGCCGCCCGCGGACGAACCGGCTGGCCGCCCGCGCCTGGAGCGGCACGGCGAACGGGGCGGCGAAATGATGATCGAACGGCTCCGCGAACGCCTGGAGAAGGAGAACCCGCAGCTCTGGAAGGAGCTGATGGAACTGCGGGCGAAGGATCCGCAGGCGTTCCGCGAGAGGGTCCGCGCGCTGGTCCACGCCCGGATTGCGGAGGGGCCGGCAGGCGCGATGATCGCGGAAATCCGGCTTGTCCATGAACTGGCGCGCAAGGTTGCCGCCGCGCCGGAAGGGGAGGCAAAGGAGGCGTTGAAGGCGGAGCTGCGTGCCGCCGTGGAGAAGGCGCACGACAAGCAGCTTGGGATTCGGGCGGAACGGCTGAAGGATCTGGAAGAGCGGCTGGCCAAGGCCAAGGCGGAGCTGGCCAAGGCCAAGGCGGGCCGTGCCGAGCGGATCCAGAAGAGCTATGAGGAACTGCTGGCCAACCCGCCCCCGGAACCGCCGCGGCGGCGGATGGGTCCGCTCCGGCGCGAGGGCGGCGACCGGCCCCGCGAAGGGCGGCGGCCCGAGGCGCCCCAGTGGCCATAAGCCCGCATGGGCTGCGGAGTCCGCGGGAAAACCGGCGCGCGGCCGGGGGCAGGCGTCCCCGGCCGCGGTTTTCGTGGCGCGTGGCCTTGACAAACGCCGGCGGGGTTTGATGGTACGAGCCCGCCCCTGAAACGGAGAATTGTGTCCATGCCGATTTACGAATACCGGTGCGCCGCCTGCGGCCACGAGTTTGAAAAGTTGATCATGCGGCCGGCGGATCTGCCGGAGCGCTGCCCGGCCTGTGGCGCGGCGACGTTGCGCAAGCAATGGTCGGCGTTTGCGGCCAAGGTTGCGCCCGCCGGCGCTGGCGGCTGCAAGCTGGCGGAAAGCTGTCCGGCGGCGGGCGCGGCCCGGAACGGTGGCGGTGGCTGCTGCGGCGGCCTGTGTCACGGGCATTGACGCCGCCCCAGCCCCGGCGGCGGCTGGCGCGGCGCCATCGTCCGCTCCAGCGCGGACAATTCCGATGCCATCGCCCTGTCGGAACCGGAGCGCAACAGCCTGTGGCTGGAGCTGATGCCGCGATTGATTGATGCCCCTCCCCGTTGGTGTCCAGCCTTCAGGCTGTGGCTCCGCCCGTTGGTGTCCAGCCTTCAGGCTGTGGTTGTTCCGGTCCGCGGGCTGAAGCCTGTACACCAACTGCCGGTCCGCGGGCTGAACTAAAAAAACGGCTCTTCCGGGGTTTGTGTGGGTTGACGTCCAAGTTCGGGGCGCAAACATGGCTTGCTTGTCCCAGGCCCCGGGGCATCCGCCCCATAAGCGCTAAGATAAGAATACTGACTGGCTGCTTCGCGAAGGCGAAGCGTTTTCCCCCTGGGGGTACGTTGTTCCGCAAGCATGAGAGCAGGGGCCGGTGTCTTTGGCGAGAGGAATCGTTCATGCTGCATCTTATCCAGTCAGCGCTCAATCCGTCAATACCGCTTCAGCAATGCATTGAAGGTTGGAGAGAGATCTCAAAATCGCTTCGCGAACCGCCGCGAAAGCGAGAACTCCAAGTTGAAAACCTGAAAAATGAGCCACTCTTATCTTGGCGCTTATGGGCATCCGCCCCAGGGCTATCACCCCCGCCCCCACCCGGAACCATTGCGGCAGGCAGTCCAACCGACACGTTTGTCCACGTCCCCCTTGGCCGCGGCATTGTCCCTTGACGGACGCGGATTATGTTATCCGCCACATCTTGCCGCCGGGCGCCCCCCGCCGGCGCGCCCCGGGAACCTCTGCCCTGCCATGTACTGGTACATCAAATATCCGCTGCTGATGCTGCTTGGCGCCCTGCTGGCCACCGTTGGCTGGTGGGCGCTGCATCGCGTCGGCACCCGCCAAGGCGGGGCGGCCACGCCGCCGCCAGCGGCGGCCCAGGTCCAAGGGGCGCGGCCGCCGGCACCGCCGGTGGCGACGCCCCCGGCCGTGGCGCCGGCGGAAGCCGCCCGCCAGGCGGCCTTGGAGCGGCTGGCGCGGCAGCTTGCGGCGGCGGAAGGCTTCCTGGGGCAGGGGCAGTGGCTCCAAGCCCGGGCCGCCGCCACCGCCGTCCTGGCGGCCCCGGAGGTCACCGCCTACGATCCCTTCTGGCACCGGGCCGCGGGCATCCTGACCCGGGCCAACCTGAGCCTCTTCAATTCCGACCTGCCAATGCCGGAGAAGATCCGGATTACCGTCAAGTCGGGCGACACGCTCATCGGCCTGGCGCGGCGCCACCAGACGACCGTGGCCGCCCTCGAGCGGCAGAACAAGCTGGACACGGCGCGGACCACCATCTATCCGGGAATGGTGCTGCACGTCATGCCGCCGCAATTCGCCATCACCGTGCTGAAGAACCGCTTCGTCCTGCTCCTGCACAATGGCGAGGCCCTCTTCGCCTATTGGCGGGTCGGCATTGGCCGGCAGAACCGCACCCCGGTCGGGAGCTTCGTGGTCAACAGCCGCCTCCAGGAGCCGGTCTGGACGCCGCCGGGGCAGGTCATCCCCTACGGCGACCCGCGCAACGTCCTCGGCACCCATTGGCTCGGGCTGGCGCCGGCGGCCGGGACGGATCCCGCCCTCAAGGGGTTCGGCATCCACGGCACCTGGGAGCCCGATTCCATCGGCACCGCCGCCAGCGAGGGGTGCGTGCGGATGCGCAACGCCGACATCGCCGCCCTCTTCGCCATGATCCCCAACGGAACCCCAGTGACCATCAGGGACGAATAACGCATGCCCGTCATCCTTGAATTCGAAAAGCCCTTGTACGAGCTGGAAGAGAAAGTCCGGCAACTGCGCGAGTTCAGCAAGACCAACCACGTGGACGTGGACAACGGCGTCCGCCTGATGGAGGAGCGGATCGCCGCGACCCGCCAGAAGGTCTTTGCCGAACTCAGCGCCTGGCAGCGGATCCAGTTGGCGCGCCATCCGGAGCGGCCGTTCCCGCGGGACTACGCCAACCGGCTCTTCACCGATTTCCTGGAGCTGCATGGCGACCGGCGGTTCGCCGACGACCATGCGATCATCGGCGGCTTCGCCAAGCTTGACGGGGCGCCGGTGATGTTCATCGGTTCGCAGAAGGGGCGCAACCTCAAGGAGAACGTCAAGTGCCGCTTTGGCTGCGCGAACCCGGAGGGGTACCGCAAAGCCTTGCGCCTCATGCAATTGGCTGACAAGGCCGGCGTCCCCATCGTGATCTTCATCGACACGCCGGGGGCCTATCCGGGCGTCGGTGGCGAGGAACGGCACGTGGCCGAGGCCATCGCCGTGAACCTGCGGGAAATGTTCACCTTCGGCGTGCCCGTGGTCTGCGTCGTGACTGGCGAGGGGGGCAGCGGCGGCGCCCTCGGCATTGGCGTCGGCAACCGGGTGCTGATCCTGGAATACTCCTATTATTCGGTGATCACGCCGGAAGGCTGCGCCGCCATCCTCTGGCGCGACCCCTCGGCCGCGCCGCAGGCCGCGGAGGCGCTGAAGCTGACGGGGCCGGATTTGCTCAAGCACGGGATTGTTGACGCCGTCGTGCCCGAACCGCTCGGCGGCGCCCATCGCGCCCCCGACGAGGCGGCGAAGCTGCTGGGCGAGGCGGTGCGCGCCCAGTTGGCGGAACTGCGGAAACTGACTCCGGACCAGCTCCGCGAACAGCGCTACGGGCGTTTCCGCAAGCTCGGGGTGTTCGAAGAAACTGGAGCGGCGGTTTGATGCCAACCCCCATCCTGCACAAGCTGCGCCCGGCCCGGCTGGCGGATGCCGAGGTTCTGGTCGGGCTGATCGCGCCGTATGTGGAATCCGGGCTGGTCCTGCCGCGGAGCGCGGCGGAGGTCCGGGAGCAGGCCGGCCAGTTCCTGGTGGCCGAAAACGGCACGGGCGCCATCGTCGGCTGTGTCGCCCTGCGGGACTACGGCGCCGGCTTGGTGGAAATCCGCTCGCTGGCCGTGGCGCCGGCGTTCGGCAACCACGGGATCGGCAGCCATCTGGTCGAAAGCGCCGTGGCCCTGGCCAAGGAACGGGGGGCGGCCCGGATTTTTGCGTTGACCATGCGGCCACACCTCTTCTGCCGCCTGGGGTTCCACGAAGTCGCCAAGGAGCGCTGGCTGCGCGAGTTCCCCCAAAAGGTCTGGAACGACTGCCGCTTCTGCCGGAAACGGGACCGCTGCGATGAAACCGCGGTGCTGCTGGCCGTGGCGGCGGCGGGGTAGGGCGCCGGCGGCGGGGCGGGATGCAGTTTCGCCGGGAGCGGCCGCGTGCTACATTCCATGGCATGGTTTCCACGGCCCGGGAAACGGCCGGGCGAGGGGAGTTCAGGACATGCAGCGACTCATCGAAAAAGCCGGCGTCCTCATCGAGGCGCTGCCCTACATCCAGCAGTTCCGGGACAGCATCGTCGTGGTCAAGGCCGGGGGCAGCTTCATGGAGGATGCCCAGGCCCTGCGCGGCGTGCTGCGCGACCTGGTCTTCATGGAATGCGCCGGGATGCACCCGGTGCTGGTCCACGGCGGCGGCAAGGCGATCAACGCCCGGCTCAAGACGGAGAACGTCGAGACCCGCTTCATCAACGGCCTGCGCTACACCTGCGCGAAGACGATCCAGGTGGTGGACGAGGTGCTGCACAAGGTGGTCAACGCCGAGCTGGTCGCGATCATCAGCGAATTTGGCGGCAAGGCCCGCGCGGTCTCCGGCAAGAACGTGCTGCGGGCCGAGCGCCTCCAGGAAAAGGATGAAAAAGGCGCCGCCATTGACCTGGGGTTCGTCGGCCGGGTGGTGGCGGTCGACACCGAGCAGCTCCAGTGGTTCACCCGGCGCGAGGAGATCCCGGTGGTCACGCCGCTGGCCTGCGACCTGGGGGGGCAGGTCTACAACATCAACGCCGACATGGCCGCCTGCGTGATTGCCGCCGAACTGAAGGCCAAGAAGCTGGTCTTCCTCAGCGACGTGCCGGGGATCCTGCGCGACCCGAAGGATCCGGAGACGCTGATCTCGACGATCCACCGCAGCGAGGTGGATGCCCTCATCGCCAATGGCGTCGTCTCCGGCGGGATGGTGCCCAAGCTGCGCAGCGCCGTCGAGGCGATCGCCGCCGGCTGCCAGAAGGTGCACCTGATTGATGGCCGGATCACCCATTCCCTGCTGCTGGAGATCTTCACGGACCAGGGGATCGGCACCCAGATCACGGCCTGAGCCCGGGGACGTGGCGCTTATGGGGCGTTCAGGGGGTGTCGGTGTCCACCAGCCGGCCGCCTTCGACGCGGCGGAAGAAGCAGCTCCGCCGGCCGGTGTGGCAGGCGGCGCCGCCGAGCTGTTCGACCTTGAAGAGCACGGCATCGGCGTCGCAGTCAACCCGGATTTCCTTGATTTTCTGGAAATGTCCGGAGGTGGCGCCTTTCACCCAGAGCTGGTTGCGGGAGCGGGACCAGTAGGTGGCGAGGCCGGTCGCCAGGGTTTTTTCCCAGGCTTCCCGGTTGAGGAACGCCTGCATGAGCACCTCGCCGGTCCGCCAATCCTGGGCGATGGCGACCGCCAGTCCGCCGGGGATCTTGGAGAAGTCGAGGTCAGGGAATGGGCCGGCTTGCATTTTGTATGGCTACACGTAAGGTGCCAGTGGCCAAAGACTGGCAGTGGACGGGCAAAAAAGGGCCTCCGCCGGCTGGGGGAGGGAGGAGGAGGGGGAACAGCCGACGGAGGCGGATGTGGGGTACTATAAGGCAGTCAGCTCATTTTGCAATGGCCTCCAATTGTTGCCGGAGGTTGTGGAGCAATTCCTGAGACCCGCGGAGGAAGCAACTGGTTCCCACACAGAATCGGAATCGGGATCGGAATCAGCTCAAGCCATCTCCGCCGTCACTGGGGAAAGCCAGCCGCCGGCGCGGGGCGGAACCGCTATAGTATCCGGTTCACCTTTTATTCTGGACGATACATGACCGGACAGGCAGACACTCCACCGCTGGCGGCCGTGCTGGCGCAATTCGCGGAAGCCATTGGCCCAGGGATTCACGGGGAGGCCCGCCACCTCTGCGAACGTGGGCATGTCCTGGATTTGCAGCGGTCGGGACAGCAGGTGGTGACGGCGCGGGTGATGACCCTCCGCGGCGGCGTGGAGGATGTGCGGCTGCGCTTCACGCCGGAACGGGTCTCCCCCTCCTGCACCTGTGGCCGCAGCCGCCATTTTTGCGCGCATGCGCTGGCCGTGCTGCTGCAACTGGCGAAGCGTGGCCTGCTGGCGGCCGGGCCGCGGCCGGGCCAGGCGGGGGACATCCGCGTCCAGGCCGCCGAACGGCTGGCCTGGGCCGTCCGCCTGGCCTCGTGGCGGCCGGGGGCGAACGGGACGCCGTGCGCAATCCGCGGCCTGGTGCGTCCTGGCACCTTGGCGGGACTGGCGTTGAAGCTGGCCGTGAGCGGGATTCCCGCCCGGGAATGTCCGGCGGGGACGCGGCTGCGCCTGGATGTCGCCATCACGCTTGACGGCAAGGAATACGGTCCTCGGCACGTGCGGATGATGCTGGAGACGGGGGACGGCGGGCTGCCTTTCCGGTTTGCGGATTTCACGGTGCCTGAGCAGGAAGTGCTGCAACGGCTCGGCAAACCGCTGGCGGCGGCGGCGGAGGCGGCGGCTTTGGAGCTGCCGGTGGAGGAATGGACGGCACTGCTCCCGTGGCTGGCGGGGAGTTCGGTCATGGTCAACGGCCAGCCGGTGCGGGTGCTCGGCGAGCCGCCGCGGCCGGTGCTGCTGGCGGCGGAGACGGATGACGGCCTGGCGATCCAGGTCCGGGCCGGGCTGCGGGCGGGGGCGGCGCTGCTGGATCCTGAGCGGAGCGTGCTGTTGCCTGGCCGCCGCGAGGCCTGGGTCTGGTGCGGCGACCTGCTGGCGCCGCTGCCGGTCGGCCTGGGCGGGGAATGGGCGGACGTTTTCGCCGGCGGCGCCGAGGATGTGCTGGGGCCGGCCGCCTGGCGCGAACTGGCGGCGGCGGCGCCGGAACAGTGGCGGCTGGCCGTGGAAATCCGCGCGGGTGGCGGCCGGCTGCTGCCCGCGGCGCTGGCCGCGGCCGGGCCCGAGGTGCTGCTCTACCTGGATTGGTGCGGCGACGAATTGCGGGCGCGCCTGGAGTTCCAGTACGGCGAGAGCCGGCTGCCGGCCGGGGCGCCGCCGGGCGCGGCGGGCGTCCGCGGCCGCTTCCCGGAAGTGGAGCGGCAGGCGGCGACCGTGTTGGGCGACAATGGCTTCGTCCCGCGGGAGGCGGGGGAGGGCTGGCTCCTGCGCGAGCCGGACCGGCTCTGGTCCTTTTGGCGCGAGGGGCTGGACCGGCTGCCGCCGGGCTGGCGCATCTTCCTCTCCCAGGCCGCCGCCCGCGCCCGCGCCACCACCGGCATCTTGCGGCTCGACGTGCAGCCAGGGGCGGCGGCCGCCCAGGATTGGTTCGAACTGGACTGCCGGCTCTTGTCGGAGCAGGGCGCGCCGCTGCCGTGGAAGCAGCTCGCCCAGGCGGTGCGGAGCGGTGCCCAGACCGTGCTGCTGGCCGGCGGCCAGCTTGTGCACATCACCGAACAGATCCGGCAAACGGTGGGGCTGCTGTTGGGCGGCCAGGAGGAGGGGGGCGGCCGGATTCGCTTCTCCAAATATCACGCCCCCGTCCTCGCCGGCGCCTTGGGTGGCCATCCGGCCCTCGCCGGTGCCGATTGGCTCCAGCTCAGCCGCCGCCTGGCCGCGCCGCCATCCCCCGACCCGGCCCTGTTCACCGAGGAGCAGCGGCGGATCCTCCGCGGCTACCAGAAGGAGGGGGTCGGCTGGCTCCGCACCCTCGACGAGTGCGGGTTCCATGGCGTGCTGGCCGACGAGATGGGGCTGGGCAAGACCATCCAGGCCCTGGTCTGGCTGGCTTGGCGCCGCCGCCAGGGGCTGGCCCGGCAGCCGGCCCTGGTCATCTGCCCCACCAGCCTCACCGACAACTGGCGCAACGAGGCCGCCCGCTTCGCCCCCGGCCTCCGCACCCTCGTGGTCGCCGGAATCCACCGCCATGACCTCCTCGCCGCCATCCCCGACCACGACCTGGTGATCACCTCCTACGCCCTCCTGCGACGCGACAGCCGCCACTACCGGGCCCTGGAATTCGACGCCGTCGTCCTCGACGAGGCGCAGCACATCAAGAACCCCGGCACCGAAAACGCCCGCGCCTGCAAGCAGCTCCGCTGCGCCCGCCGCCTCATCCTCACCGGCACCCCCCTGGAAAACGCCCTCCACGAGCTGTGGTCGCTCTTCGACTTCCTCCTCCCCGGCTACCTCGGCACCCGCCAGGAGTTCAAGCATCGCCACGAGGACGCCGCGGCGGTCGAGGCCGACGCCGGCCAGGAACTGGCAACCCGCATCCGCCCCTTCATCCTGCGCCGGCTCAAGGCGGATGTCTGCCAGGAACTGCCGCCCAAGACCGAACGGCTGATGTTCAGTGAGATGGAGCCGCCCCAGGCCCGGCTCTACGCCAGCCTGCTGCTGGCCGGCCGGCAGCTCCTCGACGCGGCGAAGGCCGACGGCTGGGGCCGGCACCGCTTCCAGGCGCTCTCCCTGCTCACCCGCCTCCGCCAGCTCTGCTGCCATCCCGACATGCTGCCCGAAAACCTCCGCGCCACCGCCGGCGCCCACCACCCATTGGCCTCCGCCAAGACCGAACTGCTCCAGGAACTGGTCCTCGAATGCATCGACAGCGGCAACCGCGTCCTCCTCTTCAGCCAGTTCACCAGCTTCCTCAAGATCTTCCGCGGCTGGCTCGACGCGGAGGGGGTCGCCTATGAATACCTGGACGGCGCCACCCGCGACCGCCAGGCGCGCGTCGACCGCTTCAACCGCGACGCTTCCATCCCCCTGTTCCTCATCAGCCTCAAGGCCGGGGGCACCGGCCTCAACCTCACCGGCGCCGACACGGTCATCCATTACGACCCCTGGTGGAACCCGATGGTCGAAGACCAGGCCACCGACCGCACCCACCGCATCGGCCAGCAGCGGCCGGTGACCGTCATCAAGCTGCTGGTCCGCAACACGGTCGAGGAGAAGATCCAGAGCCTGCAACAGCGCAAGCGCCTCCTTTTCCAGCAGCTCCTTGGCCAGGCTCCGGCCCGCCCCGGCGAACTGACGCCGGCGGACCTGGAATTCCTGCTGGCGGAGGGGTGACCGCTTTTTCCCGCCGCCGCCGTTGCAATGGCAAAGCCAGGCGTTATAGTTCTCTCCGTTTTGTGCAGGGGGCAGTAGCTCAGTTGGCTAGAGCGATACGTTCGCAACGTATAGGTCGTGGGTTCGATTCCCATCTGCTCCACCAGCCTTCGCCAAGGCCGCGGCGAAGGAGTGCCCATGCAGTTGCCTGCCTCCGCCGCGGCGTCGGAGATCCGGGGCAGACCTGCATCGGCTTGACTGATCGCCGGTCAACCGGCCTTCCTCCCGCTTGCCGAGAGAGAGCCCGAAGCCGTTGTCCGGACGCCTGCCGCGGTGGGGTTCGCGCAACACCCCGAATGCCGTTTGGAGCGTGCTGGAACTCCCTTGACATCCTCAGCGCCAGAGGGCAGGGTGACGGTCTGTTCCGGAAAAGATGATGCCCATTTCGAGCGGAATCTCCAGGATGGCATTTTCCGTGTCGGCGCCGTCGAAGCGTGTCCGAATTACGGTTGGCTGGCCGTCATGCATGGTGACCAGGAAGCGGCAGCGTCCGAATTTGGGGGACTTGAGGTGGAGGTCGCAGGCGTCGCCGGTGGCGAACAACTGGGTGAACTCCTTCTCGTTGTTGATGAAGGGGGCGCTGTCGCCGTTCACCCGCCATTTCATGTGGATGCCGCGGTGCATCCGCCGGGGTTGGTTTTTTGGGGTTGCCATGGTATTCTATCCGCCGCCAGACGCCAGAGGGGCGTCACCGCCATCCGAGGAGCGACCAGCCATGCGCCATACCATTTCCGTCCTGGTGGAGAACAAGTTCGGCGTCCTCTCCCGCATTGCCGGGCTGTTCAGCGGCCGCGGCTACAACATCGAGAGCCTGACCGTCGGCCCGACCCATGACCAGACCATGTCGAAGATGACCATCGTCACCAGCGGCGACGACGCCGTGCTCGAACAGATCGAGAAGCAGCTCACCAAGCTGGTGGAGGTGCTGAAGGTGACCGACCTCACCGGCAGCGGCTTCGTCGCCCGCGAACTGATGCTGCTCAAGATCAAGGCGACCCCGGAGAAGCGCGCCGAGATCATCGCCATCACCGACGTCTTCAAGGCCAACGTGGTGCATGTGGACAAGGAGGCGCTGGTGCTGGAGGCGACCGGGCGCAGCGAGAAGATCGACGCCCTGATCGCCCTGATGGAGCCCTATGGCATCATCGAGCTGGCCCGCACCGGCAAGGTCGCCCTGGCCCGCTCCGGGGAGCCGACCGAGAAGCTGGCGCCGGCGCCCAAGCCGCCGGCGGCGGCGGCCGAGGACCTGGCCGGCGTGACCAATTTCTGAGGCGGGCGCGGGGCACAAGCAATCCGGATGCTTGGGGACAGGCCTTGCGGAAGGAGATTGCCAGCGCCCCCTTCGCACAGACAAGAATGTCTGTGCCACGTTCTTCACAGGCAAGAATGCCTGTGCTACGTTCTTCACAGGCAAGAATGCCTGTGCTACGTTCCCCGGCGGCGCGCAGCGCCCGCCGCCAGCGGCGGGCGGTCATTCGCTCTCGGCGGGCTCCAGGCAGCGGATGTGCAGTTCGTCGAGCTGCGCCGGGCTGACCTCGCTCGGGGAGTCGGTCATCAGGCAGCTTGCCTTGGCGGTTTTCGGGAAGGCGATCACCTCGCGGATCGAGGGCGCGCCACAGAGCAGCATGACCAGGCGGTCGAGGCCAATGGCCAGGCCGCCATGGGGCGGCGCGCCGAAGGCGAGGGCGTCGAGGAGATGCCCGAACTTCGCCCGGGCTTCCGCCTCGCCGATGCCGAGGGTCTTGAACATGAACGCCTGCAGCTCGGGTTCGTGGATGCGGATCGAGCCGCCGCCGAGTTCGACCCCGTTGAGCACGACGTCGTAGGCCTGCGCCCGCACCGCGCCGGGGTCGCTGGCGAGCTTCGCCAAGTCGCTGTCCAGCGGCCGGGTGAAGGGATGGTGGACGGCGCCGAAGCGGCCGCTCTCCGCATCCTTCTCCAGCAGCGGGAACTCCACCACCCAGAGGAACTCGTGGCGCTCCGCCGGAATTAGCCGGCAGTGCTCGGCCACCTCCAGCCGCAGCCGGCCGAGGGCGTTCTTGGCGATGGCCCAACTGTCGGCGACGATCAGCAGCAGGTCGCCCGCCCCGGCCGCCGCGGCGGCCTGGACCGCCGCCAGCTCCGCCGGCGCCAGGAACTTGGCCACCGGGCCGGAGGGCTGCCCCTGCTCGTCCAGCTTCAGCCAGGCCAGTCCCTTGGCGCCGGCCCGCTTCACGCTCTCGGTCCAGAGGTCGAGCTGCTTGCGGCTGAGCCCCGCCTGACCGGTGACGGTGAGGGCGTTGACCACGCCGCCGGCGGCCAGGGCGTTCTGGAAGACGCTGAAGCCGCTGCTGGCCAGGGCGGCGGAGAGGTCGCAAATCTCCAGGCCGAAGCGCAGGTCGGGCTTGTCGGAGCCGAAGCGTTCCATGGCCTCGTGCCAGCCCAGGCGCCGGAAGGGGGTGGCCACCTCGATCCCCTTGGTCTCCTTGAGGATCTGGGCGAGGAGCCGCTCCACGACGCCGAGGATGTCGTTCTGGTCGATGAACGACATTTCCAGGTCGATCTGGGTGAACTCCGGCTGGCGGTCGGCCCGCAGGTCCTCGTCCCGGAAACAGCGGGCGATCTGGAAGTAGCGCTCCAGCCCGGCGACCATCAGGAGCTGCTTGTACTGCTGCGGCGCCTGGGGCAGGGCGTAGAAGCTGCCAGGGTGGACGCGGCTGGGCACGAGGTAGTCGCGGGCGCCTTCGGGGGTGGACTTGCTTAGGATCGGCGTCTCCACCTCGATGAACCCCTCGCGGTCGAGGAAGTTGCGGGCGGCGGTCGTCACCTGGTGGCGGAGGCGCAGGTTCTTGCCGATCTCGGAGCGGCGGATGTCGAGGTAGCGGTACTTGAGCCGCAGATCCTCGCTGGCCTCGCCGACGTGGTAGGGCATGGGGTTGGAACGGTTCTCGATCAGCAGTTCGTCCAGCTCCACCTCGATTTCGCCGGTCGGCAGCCGCCGGTTGACCATCTCCGGCGGCCGCGGCCGGACGGTGCCGTGGGCGCTGACCACGAACTCCTCCCGGAGCTGGGCGGCGCGTTCCGCCAGTTCCGGGCGCGCCTGCGGGTCGATGAAGAGCTGGGTGACCCCCTCGCGGTCGCGCAGGTCAATGAAGACCAGGCCGCCAAGGTTGCGGCATTTGTTGACCCAACCGGAGAGGGCGACGGTCCGGCCGGCGTCGGCGCCGCGGAGTTCGCCGCAGTGGGCGGTGCGTTTGAGCTTGAGCATGGCGCGGCTGTCCTGGGGAAGGGGGAAGAGAAGGCGGGGCGGCGGGAAGGCGGCTGCTGGCCCGGCCGGGATTCCGGCTGGCCGCCGCCAGGTCCGGCATTCGGCATTCGAAAATCGGCAATTGGCAATCGGGATAATGTAGCCGTCCCCCGCCGCTTGTCGCGCCTCCCCGGCGCGTGGCAGGGGGGCGGAACGAGTCCGATGGGGGCATGAGTCCCATGATTCTCCCTGGGCCGATGGCGCTGGATGGCGCTTCATGGGGCGGCCTTTCTTGGCCGCTTTGGCTTCGCGCCATCGCGGCGGCAAAGCCATTGGGGGACGCCTCAGCAGGGCGTAGAGACGGGATTGCCGCTGCGGACGGCAGCCGTCAACTGCCGCAAGGCGTTTTCCAGGCGGTGGAATGAGCGCATTTTCGGGTTGCGGCCCAAGATGCGGTCAATGTCCAATTGGTGCGTGTAGTGGGGCTGGTGAGTGGTTTCTTTATACGCGGCATTCGTCAATTCACCAATTTTCCCCTTGGCGTCACGCGGAGCCTTTTCAAGATCATCAATCGGCGACTGTAATTGATCGGCAAGTTCCGGGCATCCCGCAAGCAGCCATGATTCAAATTCCTGACGGGCGAAAACAACCGCGAAAGAGAATTTCGTTCCGGCGGGAGTTTCGTTTTTTGCGCGGGAAGCAAGGAACGGGCCAATTTCTTTGGCGCAAAACTCTTTCTTCCCTGCCGAGGTATGGATTGGGTGTTTTGCCTTGGCATCACCGTCCAAGAGAAGAAGGACGGCACCTAAATTGCGGAGCAAGGCCGCCCGTCGAACAAAGCGGAGGAACTCATCTTCTGAACCGCCTTTCACAAGGCCATGCAACTCGCCGACGCGCATGACCTTCCCCACATACAGGACATCACGCCCGCCGAGACGATCCAAAAGTTTTGTGACCAGCCCGGGAACGGATATTTCTTCGCTTTCCCCCTCGACCATGAGGGCCAATTCTTTGGGAGACATAAAATCATGCCTCCCTTGATTGGGCTTCAATCTTGGCATCTTCCACCGTCAACAGTTCACCGGGACGAAGAAGGTTTTCCTTCAAGGATTCGATTTGGTCAGATGTCAGCTTTCCAATTTTGGTCACATGCTCATGGATTTCGACCGCCCGGATGGACTCCGGCGGGAAGTGATCCAGCAGGTTCGGGCTGTGCGTGGTCAGGATTACTTGCCCGCGGCCGTCCTTGGGGCAGGCCTTGATCTCTTCCGCCAGCGTTTGCAGCGCTCCGGGATGGATTCCCTTTTCCGGCTCCTCGAACACCAGTGTCTGCTTTGATGGTGTTTGATAGAGCGCCAAGAGGTGCGCCAAGAAGCGACGGAACCCTTCAGATTCCTGATTAATGTCAAATGTGATTACCTTGCCGTTGAAGGCGTGCGACACGATGATGCGCCCCCCTTGGCGGGCACTCTTGTCAATCGTCTCAAACGAGGCGTTCAGGCTTTTCAGTGCCGCGTTGATGTCATCCCACGCCTTGGGCCGGCTCCAGTCTTTTTGGATGGCATCGAACACCGTGGCGTAGTTTTCGGCACTGTCCCCCAAATCGTTTTGCTTGTTCGTGTCATGGCCGGAATCCGTGCAAACGGAACCGGGAAAGTCATAGCACCCAAGCCCTTGGGTCAACGCAATGTAGGCGAGGGACACCTTTTTGATGCCGTTTAATTCAGACAGGACTGGCCGGTTGGGATAGACCTCTGGTAATGTCGAGACCTTAGGCTCCGTACTCCATTTGTTGCTTAAAGTGTGAAAAAGAATGTCATTCCCCATGCCAAGTTTTTCTTCCACCAATCTGATTTGCCGGTGTTGTTTGTTGTATCTGAACACAACCTCATAAACAGAAGATTCCAGCACGCCGGGGATATCGTATTCCACAGTGAACCGCATCTCGCCTTCGGGCGGAGCAGCCGTCGGAAGCATAGCCTGCCAGTACATGGCAGAATTAGAACCGAAAACCGTGTCCGGGGCGGCAAGAAAAGTCCGCAGGAACCGCAGTGCATTCACGAAATTCGTCTTGCCCGTGCCGCTGCGGCCGACGAGGACGGTCACTGGGTCGAGGGTGACATCCACGTCCAAACTCTTGAAATTTTTAATGATGACACGGCGGATCATGCTTCACCTGCTTTCGGCTTGAACCCTGGGCTACTATAGCTCAAAAACATTGGCTGAGTTCTTATGCCGTCTCGGCCTGGCCTTCATCCCCGCCTCCAGCGGGCCGGTGGTGAGTTTTTCGTAGAGGGCGAAGAGGTGTTCGACGCGGGCGCGGTCGCCGGCGAAGGGGGCGGGGCGGTAGCATTTTTCGACGGCGTGGTCGAGGGCCTGGTGCGCCCGGACCAGTTCCGGGGGCATGGTCAGGGGATCGTAGAGGTCGGCGAGAGTGCTGCCGCGCGCCAGGTGCGGAGCCCGCGCGTCAAGCACGGCCTGGGCAGATGCCTCGACGGCGGCGCGGCGCCGGGCGAACTCCGCCGCGGCTTTGTCGGATCGGCCGGATCGGTCAGATCTGTCTGATCCGACGGATCCGTCGGATAGGTTGGATTTGTCGGCCGCGTCCGGCGCGGGCTGTGGCCAGGGGAAGTTGTTGTACACGAGCTTGTTGGAGTAGCGGTAGTCCGATTTCAGCCGGCCGCAGACCTGCTTGACCCAGGCCATGTGCATGGCGGAGGTCAGGATGCCGAAATGCCAGAGCGTGGCGGCTGGAATGATATTCACAAGATTGCTGGCAATCACGTCCGGTGTCATGAACCCGATGGGGATGTAGGGGCGCCGTTCCGACGAAACACCGGGAACGACCAGGAAGTTTGAGGCCGGCAGGTTTTCGACGTGGAAGCGGGTCGGGGTGAGCGCGAGCTTCTGCGTGGGCGGGCTCTTGCTGGCAAGGCGGAATTCGCGCACGGCTTCGATGCGCTTCATGACTTCCGGCATTTTGCGGAGTTCGCCCGGCGGGCAGTCGCCGAGCCAGAGGCACCAGCGTTGCCAGCCGTTGATGAATTCAGCGGAGCCGATCCACGGACGGAAATACGGGGCGGCCTCGGGCTGAAGCTTGAGGAAGGCGTCCTTTTCTGCCGCGGTGAAGAGGTAGTTGCCGCCGTCAATCGGTTTGTTGCCGATGCCGATTTCCGGCACGGCGCAGAGTGGTTTCTGGCGGTTGACGATGGCGGTGTCCGGGCCTTCGACGAGGTAGGGGCTGATGTTGCGGACTTCGCGGACGGTCGGGGTTTCGCCCTCATAGTCGTAGATGCGCTTGGTTGCGGAGTCCGCACCGCCGAAGCCGATGATGACGACGTGGACATGCGCCTTGCCGCGCGCCTCGCTCGCCCACGGGAAGGTGCGGTGCGCGAAGCGGATTTTCATGCCTTTGGCGAAAAGCGGATTCCAGAGGACGCCGGGCTGTTCGCCCTGGCTGATGGAGTTGGTGGAGACGAAGCCGGCGGCGATGCACGTGCCTTGGATGTAGTCGGCGGCTTTGAAGTACCAGCCGGTGACGTAGTCGAGCAGGCCGGCGTTGTTCACGCCACCCGCTACGGCGGCAATGTCGGCTTTTTGCTCCGGCGTCTGGAATTTCGCACCTACGAACGGGGGATTGCCGAGGATGTAGGCGCAGTTTTCGGGCGGGAGGAGTTCTTTCCAATCGAGGCGCAGGGCGTTGCCGACGTGGATGGTGGCGGATTTCTTCAGCGGCAGGCGCTGGTAGTAGCGGCCCATGCGCTCGGAGAGGCGGAGGTTCATCTGGTGGTCCATGAGCCAGAGCGCGGTCTCGGCAATGAGCGCGGGGAACTCTTCGATCTCGATGCCGTAGAACTGGTCGACGTCTATGCAACTGATGGCGCTGATGTCGGCGCCGGGGATGATCTGTTCGTGGATGCGGAGCGCTTCCAGCACGTCCATTTCCAGCAGGCGCAGTTCGCGGTAGGTGAGGACGAGGAAGTTGCCGCAGCCGCAGGCGGGGTCGAGGAAGCGCAGGGCGGCGAGCTTTTGGTGGAAGGCTTCGAGCTTGGGCTTGCTGGTCCTGATCCTGGCGAACTCCGCGCGGAGGTCGTCGAGGAAGAGGGAGCGGATGACCTTGAGGATGTCTCGCTCGGAAGTGTAGTGCGCGCCGACCTGGCGGCGGGCGGCAGGTTCCATGACGGACTGGAAGAGGGAGCCGAAGACGGCGGGGGAGATGCGGGACCAGTCGAAGCGGGTGCAGCGGACGAGGGCGAGGCGCATGTCGCGGTTGAATTCGGCGAAGGGCAGCGTTTCGGCAAAGAGGCCGCCGTTGACGTAGGGCAGGCTGGCCAGCCGTTCGTCGAGGCCGGCTTGGCGTCGATCCTGCGGGGCATTCAGCAACAGGAAGAAGCGGGCGAGATGCAGGCCGAGGTCCGATCCGTCTTCGCGGGTGCTGTTCTCCAGGCAGTTCGTGAAGGCGTTGGGGTCGAAGATGCCGGAGTCCTCGGCGAAGAGGCAGAAGAGGATGCGGACCAGGAAGCGTTCGAGGGCATGCCCTTGGTAGCCGCCCGCGGCGAGGGCGTCATGGAGTTGGCCCATGACTTCGGCGGCGCGGATGTTGGCGGGGTCTTCGGGATCGACGCGGTGCGGCTTGTAGCCGGCGATGAAGGCAAAGGCGTGGACGTGGCGGTGCAGGTCGGCCAGGGGGAATTCAATGGTGTTGACCCTGCGCCCCTCGAACAGCGGCAGGTCAAGCTGCTCCTCCGGCTCCAGGTCGTGGAGAGCGATGCGGGCGAAGTCGGAGACGATGACGCAGCGCGGGATTTCATCCTGGCGGCCATCGGCGGCGAGGGCCTGGAGGTAGGCAAAGGCCTGGGAGCTGGCGCGGTCGAGGTCCTTGCCGCGGGACTTGTGCTCGACGAGGAGCTTGCCGCGCCAGAAGAGGTCAATGTAGCCGTATTGCCCCTTGAGGTTGCGCACCGGCTCCTCGAAGGTGGCGACGGTGCGGCGGCGGACGCCGAAGACCTCGAAGAAGGCGTCCCAGAACGACTTGGCTTCGGCATCCTCGCGGGATTCGCCGGCCCAGTCGCGGGCGAAGCGGATGGCGTTCTGCTTGATTTCGTTCCAGCTCAGCGGCATGGCGTCGGCATCCCCAACTTCGCGACTCACACGTGCAAATCCTGCATAGTAGCGTGCTGGCTGAAATTGTCAAAGCCAACCATCTGTTGGAGGCGAGGGCGCGTAAACATGATGGGTGTCCGGTTTGCCGGAAGGTGAGAGGGGGCCATGGACGAAATGGACGGGGGGGGGGGCGATTTCCCCTCAGATGTCGTTGAGGCAGAGGTAGGGGGCGGGCGCGGGGTTGGCGGCTGGCCACCGGGGACAGCACCGTCGCGGACTCCGCGGATTTCCGGGCACTGAGGCGGCTGGCACGGGGGCGCCGCCGCGCGCCTGTCCCCAGGCCATCGCCATCAGTCCATGCAAAAGAGGCACTTGAATGCGGCTTTTGCATGGTTATACTTCGGACAGGCGGTGGCCAAGCCCAGGGAGGAAAGGCGGCAGTGAACTACATTTCGAGAGTCATGGAACGGGCAGTGGCCAGGGCGTTGGCGCGGGCGCCGGCGGTCGCCATTCTGGGGCCGCGCCAGTGCGGCAAGTCCACCCTGGCGCGGCAAATGCTTGCCGGCCGGCCGGCGGTCTTGCTCGACCTCCAGCGCCAGTCCGACCTGAACAAGCTCGCCGATCCCGAACTGTTCTTCAGCCGGCACCGGCAGGAACTGGTCTGCCTGGACGAAATCCAGCGGCTCACCGACATTTTTGGCGCCCTGCGCTCGGAAATCGACCTTGGCCGCCGCCCCGGCCGGTTCCTCATCCTGGGGTCGGCGTCGCGGGACTTGATCCGCCAATCCTCGGAAAGCCTTGCCGGCCGAATCGCCTATCTTGACCTGACGCCCATCCTCGCGGTGGAGGTGGCGGGGACGCCCCTGGCGGAGCTTCTTTGGGAGCGCGGCGGCTTTCCGGAAAGCTTGGGCGCTCCTGACGCCGAGTCCAGCCTCGACTGGCGCCTGGACTATATCCGCACCTACCTGGAGCGGGATGTCCCGCAGCTCGGGTTCACCATGCCGGCCCCGCAATTGAACCGGCTCTGGCTGCTGTTTGCGCACTCGCACGGGCAAACGCTGAACCAAAGCAAAGTCGCCGAAGCCGCCGGCATGAACGTCCGGACGCTTGGCCGCTGCCTGCACTTGCTGGAACAGTCGTACATGCTCCGCCTGCTGCCACCCGCCGAAACCAACCTGAAAAAGCGGCTGGTGAAGGCACCCAAAGTCTATATTCGCGACAGCGGCATCCTGCACGCATTGTTGGGCATCGGCGACCATGACCAGCTTCTCGGGCACCCGGTCAACGGCAGTTCCTGGGAGGGTTTCTGCATTGAAAACCTGCTGGCGGCTGCCCCGAAATGGCGGCCGGGTTTTCTCCGGACCGGGAACGGCGCCGAACTCGATCTTGTCTTGGAGCGTGGTGGCGCCGCGCATGTGTACGAGTTCAAGTTGAGCACCGCCCCAAAACCGGGGCGCGGCTTTCATGAACTGGTGGCGGATTTGCGTCCGACATCCGCAACGGTGGTCGCACCGGTTGACACTGCCTATGAAGTCCAGAAAGGCGTGCGCGTCATGCCGCTGGTGGATGCCTGCCGGGAACTCACCGGAATGCCCTGACCGCGGCCAGGACGCTTGCCAGGGGCCACTTTTGGCGTCCCCCACAGGCCGGAATGCCCGTGCCACGCTCCTCATTCGGGGGAATTTGTGGAATCCGGGGATGCCCGGATTTGCCCATCATTCTAATTAGCTTTCAAGATGAGACGAATTATCGTATTTGGCATGGCAAGGCCACGACACCTGGACGCAGGATTGGTGCAGCAAGCGCAAGCGGCATTGCGCGAGGCAAAGACCCTGGAGCAGTTTCGTTGTGCCCAGGCCGTTCTTCTGCCCGCCCTGTTGGGCAGCACGCTGGAACAAACGGCCGCGCTGCTGGGAGTCGGCCGGGCCACGGCGGCCAGGCTCCAGGGCCGCTTCCGTTCCGGCCAGAGTCCAGGCGCCGCCGTGGCCAAGCGCTGGGGCGGACGCCGCCGGGCCTTGATGAGCTTGGAACGGGAGCGGGAGTTCCTTGCCCCTTGGATGGAACGGGCCAAGGACGGCCAGGTGCTGGTGGTGTCCCCTCTGCGGGCGGCACTGGCACAGGAGCTGGGCAGGCCCGTTTCTGCGTCGGTGGTCTACCGGATGCTGGCCCGGCACGGCTGGCGGAAGGTGGCCCCGGACACCCGCCATCCCAAGAGCGCCCCACAGGTTCAGCAGGACTGGGAAAAAAACTCCCGGAAATGCTGGCGGACATTCTGAAGCCCGAGGTGGTTGCAGGCCGCCACGTTCGCCTGATGTTCCAGGACGAGGCGCGGTTCGGACGCATGGTGCGGATTCGCCGCTGCTGGGCACCGTCCCCTTCGCGTCCGGCCGTCGCCAATGGCTACGAGCGGGAATTCGTCTATGTCTACGGGGCGGTGAGCCCAATGGAGGGAGATTTGGATTGGGCGGTTTGCCGGGAGATGAACACCCAAAGAATGGGCGAGTTTCTGGCACAGGCATCCCAAGCCCATGCCGGGGATTTCATGGTCATGGTCGTGGATGGCGCCAGTTCCCCTGTCGCCAAGGATTTGGTGGTTCCGGAGAACATCCGCCTGTTGAAACTGCCGGCCTACGCGCCGGAACTCAACCCCCAGGAACACGTCTGGGATGAACTGCGGGAAAAGGAGTTTCCCAATCGGGTCTTCTCCAGCATGGCCGGAGTCGTGGCCCAGCTCCAAAGCGGTTTGCCGAAACTGGCATCAGACAAGGATGGGCTGCGCAGCCTCACCGCTTGGCCATGGATTATTAATCTCAACTTGAACGCGAATTAGAATCAGATGTCGTTGAGGCAGAGGTAGGGGGCGGGCGCGGGGTTGGCGGCGAGGAATTGTCCGGCTGCCGCCTGGGCATGGCCGAAGCTGGGGCTGTTGCGGATCAGGTTATGGAAGGTGCGGCCGAAGAGGAAGTTGCGCGAGTACCAGTTGGCGTAGAGCTTGAGTTTGCCGAGCGCCTTTTCGGGGGGGAACTCCTCGCGGACGAGTTCGGCCAGCCGCTGCCAGGCGGCGGCGGGGGCGCTGGCGAGGGCGGCGGCGGAATCGGGGCGTTTCCAGGCGGCGAAGGTCCAGGGGCGGGCGATGGCGGCGCGGCCGAGCATGACGCCTTGCCAGCCGGCGAAGCAGTCGGGGCGGCGGGCAAGGTCCTCGGGGCCGGCGATGTCGCCGTTGGCGGTGAGGGGCAGGGGGGTGAGGGAGCGGATCCAGGGGAGGAGGTGGTGCTGGGCGGGGCGGGCCAGGCGGTCGGCGGCGAAGCGGGGGTGGATGGTGAGGGCGTCGAGGCCGCGGTCTTCGAGGAGGCGGAGGCGGTCGGTGAAGCGGTCGCGCCAGCCGGGGGCGGGGGCTTTGCCGAGGCGGAGCTTGGCGGTGAGGCGGCCGGGCCAGGCGCGGCGGAGTTCGCGGATGACGGCGTCGAGGCGCGGGGCGTCCTCGAAGAGGCTGGCGCCACCGCCGGTGTGGCAGACGGTGGCGGCGGGGCAGGCGCAGTTGAGGTCAATGGCGGCGGGGTTGCAGGCGGCGAGGCGTTCGACGATGGCGGGGAGGCGGTCGGCGTCGCGCAAGAGGAGCTGGTAGGCGACGGCGCCGTCGCCGGGGACGCGGCGGAGCCAGGGTGAGCGGGCGGGGTCCTCCTGGAGGATGGCCTTGCCGGCGAGCATTTCCGAGTGGAGCAGGTCGCAGCCGCCGAAGCCGGCGACAAGGCGGCGGAAGGCGCTGTGGCTGAGGGCGGCCATGGGCGCCGCGGCGAGGGGCAGTTGGCGGATCCAGGCGGGGATGCTGGGCGGTGCGGGGTCGGGCAGGGGGGGGGAGGGGGCTGCCGTTGCCGGGGTCACGGGGTCACGGGGTCATAAAGAGAAGGCGGGAAAGGGGTACTATAAGCTGTAGCGGCGGTTATATTGCCGGACATTGACTATGGACACGGTTGGCTATCAAGTGCGGGAGAGCCGGCGGGCGCGGCGGATCCGGTTGGAGATGACCCCGGCGGGGCTGGTGGTCGTGGTTCCGTGCGGCACGTCGGCGGCGGCGGTGGCGGAGCTGGTGGGGCGCCATCGGGAATGGATCGCCGGCGCGGCGCGGCGCGTCGCCGAGCGGCAGGCGGCGCTGGGGGTTGGGGCTGGGGCGGCGGCGGCGGTGCCGGATCGGCTGGAGCTGCGGGCGGTGGGGGAGAGCTGGCGGCTGGAGCTGCGGCCGGAGCGGATGCCGGCCGGACGGTGCCATCTTTTTGCCGAGGGTGTGCGGAGTCCGCAACCGGTGCTGGCCTTGGCCCATGCGGCGGCGGCGCCGCCACCGGTGACGGCGGTGCGGGCGCTGGTGCGCGAGTGGCTGCGCCGGCGGGCGGCCGCCGCGCTGCCGGAGTGGCTGCGGCGGACGGCGCGGGAGACGGCGTTGCCGGAGCCGGCGCGGATCCGCCTCGGCTTCCAGCGGTCGCGCTGGGGGAGCTGTGCGCGGGACGGCGGGATTTCGCTGAACGTGAAGCTGCTCTTCCTGCCGCCGGAGCTGGTCTCGCACATCTTTGTCCATGAACTGTGCCACCAATTGCACATGGACCACGGCGCGGGTTTCCATCGGCTGTTGCGCCGGCTGGATCCGGCGGCGGCGCGGCGGCGGCTGGAGCTGCGCCGGGCGGCGGCGCTGGTGCCCGCCTGGTGCGAGGTTTGAGGTGGAGGAAGGGCCCCATGAAGTTTGAGCATCTGGAAGGGCGGAAGTTCTGCGTGGTGTTCCTGAAGGTGCTGGACGCGGCGCGGGACCGGGTGCAGTTGCAATGCCTCCGGGGGCGGGCAAGCGTCAGCGGCGGGCGGGTCGAGGTGGTGCGGCCCGATGGCCGCGGCTTCTGCATTCCAGGCACGGCGCTGCCGCGGATCCAGCCGAGCGACGGGACGGCGCTGTTGCAAGACGCGGAGTATTTCGTGATTGTCAAGGTTGATCCGGAGATTCAGCTTGGCGGGTTCGATCCGGAGGCGGTGGTGGAGGAGGAGGCGGCAGCAGGCAGTGGGCCGTAGCGGCCGGCGGCCGGGCGCGGGGCGGCGCCGGCCGAGTCGCCCCGGATGTCGCTGGCGTCCCGAAAAAAGGCGGGGGCGGCGCTTGCAAACGTGCGGTCGTGGGCTATCTTTCTTCTCGCTTTTCGCCTGTCCTGCCTTCGGGCCGGGGCAGGGGGCAGGCACCGCGCGAGTGGTGGAATTGGCAGACACGCATGTTTGAGGGGCATGTGGAGAAATCCGTGGGGGTTCGAGTCCCCCCTCGCGCACCATCCCACTTTCCGGCCGACGGCGTGGCCTTGGGCCGCGGCGGTTTCCGCCGGTGGGGCCTGAATGCCGGGTTCCGCAGCCGGCAAGCTGTTCCTTTTCCGGGGCGCGCCGCGTTTCCCATGTCCATCCGCCTCCGATCCTGGCTGCAACTGCTGGCGCTGAGCCTGGCCCACATCATGGTGGACATGGTGGGAGGGATGTTGCCGGCGATCCTCCCCGCCGTGCGTGAACAGCACGGGCTGTCGTTGCGGGCGGGCGTGGCGCTGGTGACGATCCTGAACCTGGCCTGCAACGTCGCCCAGCTTGGCACGGGGCCGTTGCGGGCGCGGCAGGCGCGGCCGCTGTTCATTCCGTTGGGGCTGCTGCTGGCGGGGGTGTTCTGCCTGCTGGGGTTCGTCCCGGCCGGGGTTCCGGCGGCCTTTCCGCTGCTGGCGGCGTTGCTGCTGGTGGCTGGAACGGGCGTGGCGATGGTCCACCCGGAAGCGTTGCGGGGCACCCACGCCATTGCCGCCATTCCCGGCGCGGTGAGCACGCCGCTGTTCATGGTGGGCGGCTTTTTCGGGTTTGCCGCCGGTGCCTGGCTGGGGGCGCTGCTGGTCCAGCGCTGGGGTTTTGGGGGGCTGCTGGCGGTGTGGCTGCCGCTGCTGGCGGCGGGAGTGCTGGTGCGGGCGACGGGGGTGCGGCTGGCCGTGGAGCTGGGCGATGCGGCGGCGAATGTGGCGCCCCCGCCGCCGGTGGCGGCGGAAACGACCTTCGGCCGGGCGCCAGCCTCCTTCTGGCACCTGTTCGCCGTGGCCACGCCGTTGTGCTCCGGCGCCGCCATCTTCGTCGGCCTGCTGGCGACGCGGCTGAAGGAGCTGCAATTCAGCCTGGCCTTCGGCGGGTTCAGTTCCATGCTCTACGGGTTCGGCACGGCCGCCGGCGCGGTCGGGCTCGGCGTGCTCGGCCGGCGGTTCAGTGCGCCACGGCTGATCAAGCTGGCGTTGGCCGCGGGGTTGCCGGTGCTTGCCGCCTACCTGCTTTTGCTCCGCCATGGCGCCGCCTGCTGGCTGGCCTTCCCCGCGGGGTTGCTGCTGGGGGCCGGCTATCCGCAGCTCGTTGCGCTTGCCCGCACCGCTGGCAACGGGCCGGGGCTGGGGATGCGGATGGCCTGGATGGTTGGGGGTGCCTGGGGGGCGGCCAGCCTGCTGCTGCTTGCCGCCGGCCAGCTTGCCGACCGGGCTTCAGTCCAGGCCGGCCTGGCGGCGGGGTGGGGCTGCTATGCGGCGACCCTGTTCCTGGCCCTGCTCTGGCTGCGGACGCCGCGGCCAGCGCGGCGGCAACCGGCGCGGGTCAGACGTTGAAGAGGAAGTGGCAGACGTCGCCGTCGCGCATGATGTAGCTCTTGCCCTCGACCCGGAGCTTGCCAGCGGCGCGGATGGCGGCTTCGGAGCCGTAGTGGTCGAGGTCATCAACGCTGTAGACTTCGGCGCGGATGAAGCCGCGTTCGAAGTCGGTGTGGATGACGCCGGCGGCCTGGGGGGCGGTGGCGCCCTGGGGGATGGTCCAGGCGCGGATCTCGATCTGGCCGGCGGTGTAGTAGCTTTGCAGGCCGAGCAGTTCGTAGCCGGTGCGGGCGATGCTGTTGAGGGCCGATTCCTGGAGGCCGGCGGTGGCGAGCATTTCCTGCTGGTCGGCCGGTTCGAGCTGGGCGAGGTCGGCCTCGAAGCTGGCGCAGACGAAGGCGACCTTGCCGCCGCTCTTTTCCGCATGGGCCTTGACGGCCTGGGCGGCTGGCGTCTCGCCGTGGATGCCGGCTTCGTCAACGTTGGCGGCGTAGAGGACGCGCTTGGCGGTGACCAGCCCGGTTTCCCGGAGCAGCTTGCGCTCTTCCGGGTCGTGGCACTCCACCGTGCGCACCGGCTGGCCGGCGTTGAGCGCCGCCAGGCAGCGTTCGAGCAGGTGGGCGCGCTGGATTGCCTCCTTCTCCCCCTTCTTGATCCGGGCCCGCAGGTTGTCGAGCATCTTTTCGGCGACGCCGAGGTCGGCGAGCATCAGCTCGGTCTCGATCGTCTCGATGTCGCGCAGCGGATCCACCGAGCCTTCCACGTGGGTGACGTTGTCGTCGGCGAAGCAGCGGACCACGTGCAGGACGGCGTCCACCTCGCGGATGTGGCTGAGGAACTTGTTGCCGAGGCCGGCGCCTTCGCTGGCGCCCTTGACGATGCCGGCGATGTCCACCACCTTGAGCAGGGCGGGGACGATCTTGTCCGTCTTGATGTGCTTGTGGATGCGCTCCAGCCGCGCGTCGGGCACCGGCACGATGCCGACGTTCGGCTCGATGGTGCAGAACGGATAGTTGGCGGCATCGGCCCCGACCTTGGTCAGGGCGTTGAAGAGGGTGCTCTTGCCGACGTTCGGCAATCCGACGATCCCGAGTTCCACGTGAAAAACCTCCACGGCCACCGAGCGAGCGGCGGCCGGCTTGCTGCCCAGCCGGTTGCGGACTCCGCGGCGATTGCGGAAAAAGGGGGAATATAAACCCTCCCGCGATTTTCGATTGCCGATTGCCGATTTTCGATTGCCGATTGCCGAGTTGGGATCCACAAATTCCACGGATTTCCCCAAACAGCGGACGGCATCTCCCCGGCCCGGCGGGACGCCAGCGGGGGGCGGCCCGGGTTGGAGTTCACGCTTCAGCGTGGGCGGTTTGTGGGGCGAGGGGACAGGCAAAATGCCGAGCGGACTTTCCGTCCGCCCACTTTTTTCCGCGGAGAGTTGGCGGCGGCGGCGTATATTGTGCCGACCGTCGGAACTGGGCTTGGAGACGCGGGCCATGAAAATCATCCCCGACACCGCCATCACGGACCTTCTTTGCCAGGAGCAGCTTCCGGAGCCGTGCGGGCTGGTGATCTTCGGTGCCTCGGGGGACCTGACGCGGCGCAAGCTGCTCCCGGCCGTGTTCCATCTCCACCGGCGCGGCCTCCTGCCGGAGCGGTTCTTCCTCCTCGGGTTCGCCCGTTCCGCCAAGACGGACGCGGCGTTCCGCGAGGAGTTCGTCCGGGCCCTGCCAGCCGGCGAGGCGGCCGCGGCCCGGGCCTTTGCCGGCCGCCTCTTCTACCAGGCCGGCACCTACGACGACCAGGCGGCCTGCCGGGCGTTGGCGGACCGGCTGGCGGCGCTCGACCAGGCGGCGGGGACGGACGGCAACCTGCTGTTCTACCTGGCGACGCCGCCGGAGCTGGTCGCCCCGATCGTCGGGAACCTCGCGCCGGCCGGCCTGCTTCGGGAGGTGGCTGGCGGCGGCGGCTGGCGGCGGGTCGTCTTCGAGAAGCCGTTCGGCCACGACCGCGCCAGCGCCCGGGCCGTGGACGGCGAGCTGCGCCGGCATCTGGCCGAGGGGCAGATCTACCGCATCGACCATTACCTGGGGAAGGAGACGGTCCAGAACCTCTTCATGCTGCGTTTCGCCAACCTGATCTTCGAGCCGCTGTGGAACAACCGCTACATTGACCAGGTGCAGATCACGGCGGCGGAGACGGTCGGGATCGAGCACCGGGCCGGCTACTTTGAGCGGACCGGCCTGGTGCGCGACATGTTCCAGAACCACCTGCTCCAGCTTCTGGCCCTGACCGCCATGGAGCCGCCGACCAGCTTCGCCGCCGAAGCCGTGCTCGCCGCCAAGAACCAGGTCCTCGAATCGGTGCGGCCGTTCGCGGGGCGGGAGGAGATCGGCCGGCGCTGCGTCCGTGGCCAGTACGTGGCGGGGGGCGGCCATCCGGGCTACCGGGAGGAGGAGGGGGTGGCGCCGGGGTCGGCCACCGAGACCTATGCCGCCGCCCAGTTCTTCATCGACAACTGGCGCTGGGGCGGCGTGCCGTTCTACCTGCGTTCGGGCAAGCGGCTGCCGGTGCGGCGCACCGAGATCGCCGTGGTCTTCAAGCCGGTGCCGTTCTCCATCTTCGCGCCGTTGCAGCCCACGGACTTGGCACGCAATGTCCTGGTGCTCAACGTCCAGCCGGACGAGGGGATCGAGCTGACCATCCAGGCCAAGCGCCCCGGGCCGAAGCTGTGCATGAGCCGCCTGACCTTGGACGTGAAATACCGCGAGGTCTTCCAGGCCAGCCCGCCGGAGGCGTACGAGCGGCTGCTGCACGACGCCATGCTGGGCGACCGCACCCTGTTCATCCCCGCCACCTTCATTGACCACGCCTGGCGGCTCCTCGACCCCGTGCTCGAATGCTGGGCGGAGCCCTGCTGCCAGGCGGAATCGCCGCTCCACCCCTATCCCGCCGGCGGCTGGGGGCCGGCGGCCGCCGAGGCGCTGTTGCGGCGGGACGGCCGGGGCTGGCGCAACGATTAGCCTGGCTCTTCCACCACGAAGCCACGAAGTCCGACTTTCGCCCGGGAATTCTTCCCATGTCCCTTTTGGCCGCCCTCGACCTTGGCTCCAACTCCGTCAAGCTGCTGCTCCTGGAGGCGCGGCCGGACGGCACGCTGGCGTTCCTGGCCGAGCCCAGCCGGGTGACCCGGCTGGCCGGCGGCGTCGCGGCCACCGGCCGGCTGGAGGAGGCGGCCATGGCGGAGACGCTGGAGGCCATTGCCGGCTTCCTCCGGCTGCTCCCCGCCGGCCGCGGTGGCCGCGGGGTCGCCGTGGCCACCAGTGCGGTCCGGGATGCCGTCAACGGCGGCGAATTCCTGGAGCGGGTGCGGCGGCGGCTCGGGCCGGCGGCGGCGCCGCCGCGGCTGCTGACGGGGGAGGAGGAGGCGCAGACGGTCTTTGCCGGCGCCACGGACGGGCTCCGGCCGGAACTGCCCATCCTCTGCATTGACATTGGCGGCGGCTCCACCGAACTGGCGGCGGGCGGGGCGAGGGAGGGGTGTGCCTTCAGCCGCAGCCTCCCGCTCGGCTGCGTGCGGCAGGGGGAGCGTTTCGGGCTGCTCGGGCCGGGGGGCGCCGCGCCGGCGGCGGTGCGGGCCGCCGAGGCCGCCATCGAGGAACTGCTCCGGCCGGTGGCCGGTGAACTCCGCGGCCGCTTCGGCCGCTGCCAGGTGCTGGCGACGGGCGGCACGGCGGCGGTGCTGGGGCGGGTGGTCCTGGGGCTTTCCGACTACGACCGGGCGCGGCTGCATGGGCTGCGGGTGGGGGCGGAGCGGATCCGGGAGCTGGCGGCGACGCTGCTGCCGTTGGACCATGCCGCCCGCTGCGCCGTCCCCGGCCTGCCGGCCGACCGGGCGGCGGTGCTGCCCGCCGGGCTGTTGGCGCTCGGCGCGGCGCTGGCCCTGCTGGCCGCGGAGTCCGCAATGGTTTCCCTGCAAGGGCTGCGCCACGGCCTGGCGGTGCGGCTGCGGCGGGGCGAGCTGGCGCCGACCTGGGAATGGTGAAACCGGGAGTCAAAGCCTCTGAACCATTCTTGTCCACGAATTCCACGAATCCACACAAAGGGAAAAAAACTTTTTTGCCCACTAAAAACACGAAAGCCAAAGCCATTCAATAAAGATTCAAAACTACTAAAGAATGCTGATAATTCGCTGAATAACAAAACAATTTGCGAGATTCGCGGACAACCGGCTTCATGAAGAGACCAGGTTAGTGGGGAAAAATGCAAGAGCGACGCAACAATTTCCTGGCAATTCTGTTGGGGCTTTGGCTCCTGCCGTGGCTTCTTGGGGCGGCGGCGGCGGAGCTGGAAATCCAGGTCCTGAGCCTGACCGACACCCATGGCGCGGTGCGTTCGGGGGCGGAAAACGCCGGCCGCGGTGGCTGGCTGCGCCTGGCCAGCCTGATCCGGCGCGAACGGGCGGCGTTCGGGGCGGAACGGACTTTGCTCATTGACTGCGGCGACACGCTCCAGGGCGGCTTCGAGGCGGCGGCGAGCCGCGGCCGGATCGGCGTCGAGTTCCTGGCGGGGATCGGGGTGGATGTATGGGTGCCGGGCAACCATGACCTGGAGTTTGGGCTTGGCGAGTTCCGGGCGGCGGTGGATCGGCTGGGGGCGCGCGTCCTGGCGGGGAACCTGGCCCTCCCCGAGGATGCCAGCCGCCGCCTGGAACCGCTGCCGGCCTGGCGGCTGTTCGAGCGCAACGGGATCCGGGTCGCCGTGATCGGGGCCACGGCCAAGCACCTGGATCTGTGGCTGTGGGGCGATGCCGTCGCCGGCTACCGGGTGGAGAGCGCCGCGGCGCTGCTGGCGCGGGTGCTGCCGGCGGTGCATCGGGCCCGGCCGGACGTGATCGTGCTGGCGCTGCACCAAGGCTGGCAATTCAGTGACCCGCGGCAGGTCAACGAGGTCGCCGCCCTGGTCAAGCGTTATCCGGAACTGGACTTGGTGCTGGGCGGGCATACCCATCAATTGCATCCAGGCGAACGGATTGGGCCGCGCACTTGGTATGTGCAGTCGGGGTTTGGCGCCGACTGGCTGGGGCGCACCCGGCTCCGCTTCGACGCCGCCACCCGGACCGTGCTCGACCTGCGTTCCGAACTGCTGCCAGTCACGGCCGAGCTGCCAGAGGATCCGGTGCTGAAGGGGCGGCTGCGGCCGTTCCTGGCGGCGGCTGACCGCGCCGCCCGGGAGCCGGCCGGGTCGCTGGCGGCGCCGGTCCGGGCGGCCGGCGTCCCCGGGCAGGGTTGCGAGAGCAGCGAACTGCTCTGCGAGGCGCTGGCCTGGGCGACGGGCGCCGACGCCGTGCTGCATGGCAAGCTCAACGAGGCGTCGCTGCCCGCCGGGCCGCTGACGCGGCGGGACCTGTTCTTCCTCGTGCCGTATGAGAACAGCGTGGCGCTGGCCAGCGTGACCGTTGCCGAGTTGAAGCGGATCCTGGCGGAGCAACGGCGCACGGCTGCCGGCACGACCGCGTTCAACGGCCTTTGGGGGGTGGTTGCCGAGCTGGGGCCGGACGGGGAGGTGCGGCGGCTCACCCGGGCCGATGGCGCGCCGCTGGCCGATTCCGACCGCCTGACCCTGGCGCTGAACGGCTATGTGGTGGCCGGGGCCGGCGGCCGCTTCCCCGAACTCCGGGCGATCCTCCGCCAGCCGGCGGCCCGGCTCCAGGACACTGGCCAGAACACGCGGGAGGCGCTGCGGCAGTTCCTTGTGCGCCATCCGGGCTGGCGCCCCGCCCCGCGGCGTTGGCTGCGGCGGTTGCCGGAGGGGTGAGGGCAAGATGGCTTCAGGCGGTGGCGAGGTTGCCGCCGAGGGCGCGGAGCAGGTCGGCGAATTCGGGGAAGGTGACGCCGGCGGCTTCGGCGGTGGTGACGGCCAGCCCCTCCGGCAGGCAGAGGCCGGCCAGGGCGAGGGCCATGACTACGCGGTGGTCGTGGTGCCCTTCGACGGTGACGCCGCCGTGGAGGGGCTGGCCGCCGCGGATTTCCAGGCCGTCGGGGCGTTCGGTGAGGTCGGCGCCGAGCTTGCGGAGTTCGCGGGCCATGACGGCGATGCGGTCGGTCTCCTTGATCCGGGCGTGGGCGACGTTGTGGAGGCGGGTGGTGCCGTGGGCGAAGCAGGCGGTGACGGCCATGGCCGGGAGGGCGTCGGGGGTGGCGTCGAGGTCGAGTTCCACCCCGTGCAGGCCGGCGGCGGGTGGGCGGACGCGGATGGCGTCGGCGGTGGCGTGGATGTCGGCGCCCATCTGGCGGAGGTAGGCGACGACGGCCTTGTCGCCCTGGACGTCGGTGAGGTCGAGGCCGCGGCAGGTCACGTCGTTGCCGGCGGCGAGGGCGCCGGCGCAGAGGAAGAAGCTGGCGGAGGAGAAGTCGGCGGGGATGCGGCGGTGGAAGGGGTGGTAGCGCTGGCCGCCGGGGATGCGGTAGTGGTGGCGGTCGGGGGTGGCGGTGAAGCGGATGTCCTGGCGGCGGAGCCAGTCGAGGGTCATCTCGATGTAGGGTTGTTCCTTGAGTTCGCCGACGGTGATCTCGCTGTCGCCGCTGGCCAGGGGGCAGGCGAGGAGGAGGCTGGTGAGGTACTGGCTGGAGGGGGCGTCGAGGGTGGCGGCGCCGCCGCGGAGGGGGCCGCGGATGCGGAAGGGTGGGCAGCCGTTGCCGCGTTCGTCGCGGACGCTGGCGCCGAGCTGGCGGAGGGCGGCGGCGAGGGGGGCGCAGGGGCGGCGCTGGATCTGCGGGTCGCCGGTGAGGGTGATTTCGCGTTCGCCTTGGAGGGCGAGGAGGCCGAGGAGGATGTTGGTGGTGGTGCCGGAATTGCCGGTATCGATCCGGTCTTGGGTGAAGTGGAAGCGGCCACCGGTGCCGCGGACGCGCCAGCGGCCGGCTTCGCGGCTGACGTGGGCGCCGAGGATTTCGGCGGCCGCCAGGGCGGAGAGGGCGTCGGCGGAGAGGAGGGGCGCCTCGATCACGCTCTCGCCATCGGCGAGGGTGGCGATGACCACCGCGCGGATGGTGTGGGACTTGGAGCCGGGGATGGCCACGCTGCCGCGCAGCGTCGAGGGACGGCAGAGGAAATTCATGGGGTGGTGGTGGGCGGTGGGGGGCTCGAACCCTCGGCCTTCTGGGTGTAAACCAGACGCTCTGACCAACTGAGCTAACCGCCCGCGGGGGGCTTGGGTTGGGGGTGGGGATCAGGCCGGGGGTGCCCCGGCGGGGCGGGGCGGCGGGGCGAAGGCGAACTCGCCGAACATGCGTTGGGCGATCTCCGGCGGGATCTCCTGGTAGCCGCAGGGTTCCATGCTGAAGGAGGCGCGGCCACCGCTGAGCTTGGGCAGGGCCTTGCCGAAGCCGAACATTTCGGCCAGCGGCACTTCGCAGAGGATGCGTTTGCCGTTGGGCAGGGCGAGCATCTCGTGGATGACGGCGCGGCGGGGCTGGAGGAAGCCGGTGATCTCGCCGATGCAGTCGTCGGGGGTGGTGACTTCCAGGTGCATGACCGGTTCGAGCACGGTGGTGCCGATCTGGCGGATGGCCAGGCCCACGGCCTGGAGGGCGGCGCCGACGACGGCGGGCTCGGTGGTCCGGGCCGGGTCGGTGGCGAGGCCGCGCAGTTCGGCGGCGACGTAGATCAGGGGGTAGCCGCGGGCGCCGCCGGTCTTGAGCCCGTCCTGGAGGGCCTTTTCGGCGGCCTCGACGAAGCCCTTGGGGAACTCCTGGCGGCCGCGGAGCTTGTTCTCGATCCGGAAGAACTGGTCGCCGCGGGGGAGGGGGTGGAAGCGGACGGTCAGGCCGGCGAAGAGTTCGGTCTCGCCGATCATCTTCTGGAAGGTGGCGGCGATCTCCGCGTCGCCGGTGAGGGTTTCGCGGTAGGCGACGCGGGGGGAGCCGACCTTGGCCTCGACCTTGAACTCGCGGGGGAGGCGGTTGATGTTGACTTCCAGGTGGAGTTCGCCCATGCCGGAGAAGAGGCGCTGGCCGGTGTCGTGGTCGTGGGAGAGGGCGAGGGTGGGGTCTTCGCGGCAGAGCAGGGCGAGGGCCTGGTCGAGCTTCTCCTTGTCGCGGCTCAGTTTCGGTTCGACGGCGATGGAGATGACCGGGTCGGGGAACTGGATCTTCTCGAAGGCGAGGGTGCGGTTCATTTCCGCGAGGGTGTCGCCGGTGCCGCAGCCCTGGGGGCCGATGATGCCGACGATGTCGCCGGGGCCGACGCTCTCGACGGCTTCGGTGCTTTTGGCGAAGAGGCGGAGGATTTGCTTGATGCGCACCTTTTCCTTGGTCCGGGAGTTGACCAGGGTCATGCCGCTCTTGAGGGTGCCACAGTAGGTGCGCAGGAAGATGAGGTCGGCGCTGGCGCCGGCGATGAGCTTGAAGATCAGGCCGGCGAAGGGCTCCGTCTCGTCGGGGTGGGCCTCGACGGGGGTGTCGTCCTTCAGCCGCTGGCCGGTGACGGGGGGCACGTCGAGGGGTGAGGGGAGGTAGTGGAGGACGGCGTCGAGCAGGGGCTGGATGCCGATGCGTTTCTTGGCGCTGCCGCAGAAGACGGGGACGAGCTTGTGCTGGAGCACGAGCCGGCGCAGGGTCTGCTGGAGGAGGGGGGTGGGGATTGGCTGCCCGTCGAGGTAGAGCTGGGCGATTTCGTCGGAGGCGTCGGCGAGGCGTTCGAGGAGCACCTCGCGGCGGAGCTGGGCTTCGGGTTCGAGGTCGGGGGGGATGGGGAGGCGTTCGACCGTCTCGTTGTTCTCGTCGCTGAAGCGGAGCAGCTCCATGCCGAGGAGGTCAATGACGGCCTGGAAGTCGTTTTCGATGCCGACGGGGATTTGGACGGCGACGGCGCAGTTGTCGAACTTGTGGTTGATCTCGTCGAGCACGCGGGTGAAGTCGGCGCCGAGGCGGTCGAGCTTGTTGATGAAGGCGAGGCGGGGGACGTGGTAGCGGTCGGCCTGGTGCCAGACCTTTTCGCTCTGGGCCTCGACGCCCTCGACGCCGCTGAAGATGACGATGGCGCCATCAATCACCCGCAGGGAGCGCTCGACTTCGGCGGTGAAGTCGATGTGTCCCGGCGTATCGATCAGGTGGATCAGGTGGTCGTGCCAGGGCATGGTCGCGGCGGCGGAGACGATGGTGATGCCGCGCTCGCGTTCCTCGGGCAGGTAGTCGAGGACGGTGGTGCCTTCGTCAATGCTGCCGATGCGGTGGGTGCGTCCGGTGAAGTAGAGCATCCCTTCGCTGGTGGAGGTCTTGCCGGCGTCGATGTGGGCAATGATGCTGATGTTGCGGATGAGGGATAGGTCTTGCATAATGGGGCGGAATATACCACGCCGCGCCCAATCCGCCGGCGTCGCCGGTGCGGGGGGAAAGTCCGCTTCGCAACCGCCATGAGTCCCAGGGGCACCGGGGGCGGCACCCCGACTTTTGGGGCGGGGGCGGGCTCAGCCCTTGAGCTTGCGTTCGAGGACGCCGAGGGTCTGGCGGAAGTCGCCGTCGCGGTCGAGGCGGGCCTGGACGGTGGAGACGGCGTGGAGGATGGTGGCGTGGTTGCGGTTGAAGACTTCGCCGATCGCCGGGGTGGAGTAGGCAGTGTGCCGGCGGCAGAGGAACATCGCCACCTGGCGCGGCCAGGCGATGTTCGCGGGGCGGCGCTTGCTGGTCATGTCGGCCAGGCGCACGTCAAAATGTTCGGCGACGATCTTCTGGATCCGCTCCATGGGGATGCTGCCGGCCACGCTGTCCTCGTCGAAGTAGGGTTGCAGCAGCTCCTCCGCCAGCGCGCGGGTGACCGGCTTGCCGTTCATGGAGGTGTGGGCCACCAGGTGGATCAGGGCGCCTTCGAGGCGGCGGACGTTGGACTTGACCCGGGTGGCGATCAGCTCCAGCACATCGTCGCCCAGCTTGATCAATTGGCCGGCCTGCTTCTTGCGGATGATCGCCAGGCGGGTCTCCATGTCCGGCGTCTGCACCTCGGTGGTCAGCCCCCATTCAAAGCGCGAGACCAGCCGTTTCTCCATCCCCTCGATCTCGCTGGGGGCGCGGTCGGAGACGAGCACGATCTGCTTGTGGGTGTTGAACAGGGAGTTGAAGGTGTGGAAGAACTCTTCCTGGAAGCGGTCCTTGTTGGCGAGGAACTGCACGTCGTCAATCAGCAGCAGGTCAACGTTGCGGTAGAGCTGCCGGAACTTGTGCAGGTTCTTCTCCTGCAACGCCTCGACGTAGCGGTTGAAGAAATCCTCGCTGGAGACGTATTCGACCCGCGAGCGGCCCGGCCTCCGGCGCACGTGGTGGGCGATGGCCTGGAGGAGATGGGTCTTGCCCAGGCCGGTGCCGCCGTAGATGAAGAGGGGGTTGTAGGCCTCGCCGGGGCGGTCGGCGACGGCGGTGCAGGCGGTGTAGGTGAACTTGTTGGCCTCGCCGACGACAAAGGTGTCGAAGGTGAAGCGCGGATTGTCGCCCGGCTGGGGGCGGGCCGGCGGCGGGGCGGTCTCCTTCGCCTTGGCGGCGGCGGCCCGGTGCGCGGGGGCGGTCCGGGCCGGCGGCGTGGCCGGGGCGTGGCCGGACTCGAAGTGGACGGTGCAGGGGGCGCCGACGGCGGCGGCCAAGGTCTCCTCGATCAGGGTGCGGTAGTGGTTGGTGAGCCACTCGCAGAACATGTCGCTCGACACCCCCAGCCGGCAGACCGAACCCTCCAGCGCCAACGGGACGATGCCGGCGATCCAGCGGTCAAAAATGTCTGGCCGCAGCCGTTCCCGGATGCGGGCGGCGGCCTCTTCCCAGACACGTTGAATCTCGATGGCCATAGGGTTGAACCTTGGGCGACGGCCGTTCGGCGGCGGAGCTGGCGGCGGGCCACCCCGGGGGGCGTGGTGGCGGCCAGCGGGGTGGGGCGGAGTCTAACCGGAAACCAATCTAAAGCGGTGGCCGGCGTTGGCAAGCGCGGGTGGGCGTTTTTTCCCGGATTGCCCATGCAACCATTTGGTTTCCAGAATGATATTTTTTGGGGGCCAGCCCCGGCGAGGCCGGTGGGAACCTCTCCACACGGCCATCTGGAAGCTGATGGATGGACGCTGGTTTCCGGATTCCGGCGAATCTTTGCTTGCGTGATGCCGGAACCGGTGCCAAACCCCCAAAACCGGATTATGTTGCAACAGCGACGAACCCCACCCCCGGAACGCTTCCCGATGCACCAGGACGACGTGGATTTCCAGGCAGAGGTGACGGCGGCCGCGGCGGCGGCCTTTCCGGTGGCCGGCACCGCCCTCGCCCCCCGCAGCGTTTCGCCAACCTTCATTCTCCAGGTCGATTCCTGCCTGACGCCGCTTGAAGTGATCCGGGATGCCTGCCTGCTGGTGCAGGACGGGCGGATCGGCGCCGTGGGCGGCGAATCGGCCTTCGCCGACCTGGCCGACATCCCGCGCATCGTCCGCCCCGGCTGCCGCGCCATCCCCGGCATGATCGATACCCATCTCCACGGCTGCGGCGGCTATGACCTGATGCACATTGGCAGCCATCCGGACATCGCGGTCATGTCCACCACCCTTGCCCGCCATGGCGTCACTTCCTTTGTGCCCACCGTGCTGGCCGCGCCCCAGCCCCAGCTCCTGGAAATCCTGGCGGCGCTCGCCCAACTCTGCCACCGTTCCCGCCAGGGCGCCGTGCCGGTCGGCATCCATCTGGAGGGGCCATTCATCAACCCGCTCAAGCGCGGCACCCAGAACGCCGACTTCATCCGCCAGATCGACCTTGGGGAGGCGCGGGAGCTGATCGCCGCCGCCGCCGGGCAGTTGCGGCTCATGACCTTCGCCCCTGAACTGGAACGCGCCACCGGCCTCATCGAACTGCTCCTGGCCAACCGCGCCGTGCCCAGCATGGGGCATTCCCTGGCGGACGAGGAGGCCACCCTCCGCGCCATTGACGCCGGCACCGCCCGCTGCACCCATTTCTACAACGGCATGCCGCTCCTCAGCCAGCGCGAGGTCGGCCTCACCGCCGTCGCCCTCAACGACGACCGCGTCACCATCGAGCTGATCGCCGACGGCGTCCATGTCAACCCCCGGATGATCGACCTCGCCTGCCGCGCCAAGCCCTGCGACCGGGTGGTCGGCATCTCCGACGGCTCCCCCGGCTCCGGCCTGCCCCGCGGCCTCTACGAGTTCGGCACCGACACGGTCCAGATCGAGGGCGGCGCCTCCCGCCGCCTTTCCGACGGCCGCCTCGCCGGCTCGGGGCTCACCCTCGACGTCGTCATGGCCAACTTCCAGGCCTTCTGCGAAACCCTCGACGAAATGGCGGCCTTCGCCTGCTTCACCCTCAACGCCGCCCGCGGCATCGGCCTGGACGACCGCGGCATCCTCCAGCCCGGCAAGCGCGCCGACATCACCGTGCTCGACGCCGAGCTGCGCGTGGCCATGACCATCGTCGAGGGGCACATCGTCTACGACCGCGAGGCCGATGGCAATTCCGCCGGCGGATGACCGCCCGGCCCGTGGGTTTCGCCCCCGGCCATTCGCGTCCCCTTGGATTCCACCATGACTTCACCTGCCCCCTCCGACAGCTACCGGCTGCTCGACAGCGGCGCCTTCGCCAAACTGGAAATGGCCGGTCCCTGGCGCCTCGTCCGCCCCTGTCCCCAGGCCGTCTGGCCCCGCCGCCTGCCGCCGGCGGAATGGGAACGGGCCGACGCCGTCTACGAGCGCAGCAGCAGCGGCGGCGGCGACTGGCAGTACCGCCGCCCCCTGCCGGGACAGTGGCTCTTGCGCCACGGCGGCCAGCCCTGGCTGGCCAAGCCCACCGGCTTCGGCCACCTCGGGCTGTTCATGGAGCAGGCGGAAAATTGGGAATGGCTGCGCCGCCAGGCGGCGGCCTACGGCCCTGGGGCGCGCCATCTCAACCTCTTCGCCTACACCGGCGGCAGCACCCTCGCCCTGGCCCGCGGCGGCGGCCAGGCCACCCATGTGGACGCCGCCCGCGGCGTCGTCGCCTGGGCGCGGGACAATGCCCGGGAGCAGGGGCTGGAGAAGGCCCCCGTCCAATGGGTGGTCGAGGACGCCGGCAAGTTCTGCCAGCGCGAAGTCCGCCGCGGCCGGAGCTACCAGGGGCTCGTCCTCGACCCGCCCACCTTTGGCCGCGGGCCGGCCGGCGAGCTGTGGAAGATCGAAACCGACCTGCCGCCGCTGCTCGAACTTGGACGCCAGCTCCTGGCCACGGACCGGCCGGCCTTCGTGCTGCTGAGCTGCCACTCGCCCGGCTTCACCCCGCTGGTGCTCGAAAACCTGCTCGTCGCCGTGCTCGGGACCCCCTCCCGCCTCGAGTCCGGCGAAATGGTGGTGCCGGAGGAGGGCGGCCGGCCGCTGCCCGCCGGCTGCTGCGCCCGCTGGCGCCGGGACTGAGCCGCGCCCGCCCTATCCTGATCTATTCATGAGAAGATAAACTTCGATCGGGCTTCGTGGTGGATAATCCAGGCTAGCCGCGCCGGACGAGGTGGCGCTGGAGGAAGAGCGGCAGGTCGTCAATGCCCACGGCTGGCACGTAGTCCACGTCGAACCCCGCGCAGAGGGTGCGCGTCTCCTGCAGGAACTGCTCGAAGCGGGCGCAATAGGCGCCGCGCAGCTCCCGCGGATCCACCGCCAGCTCCTCGCCGGTCTCGAGGTCGGTGAACGCCGTGTCCTCCCCGAAGGCGAACTCCCGCTCGGCCGGGTCGAGGAGATGGTAGACGATGACGTCGTGGCGGCGGCGGCGGAAATGGGCGAGGGCCTGGCGGAGCTTCTCCAGGTCGTCGTAGAGGTCGCTGATGATGACCACCAGCGCCCGCCGGCGGATGCTGTCGGCGAGCTGGTGCAGGCTGCCGGCAATGTCGGTCGCGGCGCCGGGCTCTTCCGTGGCCAGCCGGTTGGCGAGCTGGCGCAGGTGCTCGCCGCCGCCGCCCAGGGGGAACTGGCCGCGGATCCGGTCGCTGAAGAGCGTCAACGCCACCAGGTCCTGCTGGCGGACGGTGACGTAGGCCAGGGCCGCGGCCAGGCGCGCGGCGGTGCGGAACTTGCTCTCCCGGCCGGCTCCGGCGTAGGCCATGCTGCCGGAAACGTCCACCAGCAGGTGGACCCGCAGGTTGCACTCCTGCTCGTATTGGCGGATGAACAGCCGCTCGTTGCGGGCCATGATCCGCCAGTCCAGATGCCGCAGGTCGTCGCCCGGCACATAGGCGCGGTAGTCGGAGAACTCCAGGCTGACGCCGCGCTGGGTGCTGCGGTGGGCGCCGAGCATGGTGCCCTCGACCGGGAAGCGGGCGTGGAGGTGGAGCCCCCCCAGCCGGCGCAGCTCGAGCGCGGAAAAAAGGCGTGCCAGTCCGTCCTTCATGCGCCATACCATAGCGCCGGCCTGGCGGGGCGGGGTCAGTTGGCCAGCGCCGCCTCGGGGTCGGCGAAGACCGTCGCCGGGCCGCGGTTGTCCACCCGCAGTTCCGCCAAGCTGGCGCCGCCGCCCTTGCCGCGCGGGAACTGGTTGCCGGCAATGGCCGCGACGTGGCCGTCGGCGAAGACGGCGTTGGCGCTGCCGCCGCCGCCCGGATGGCGGTAGCCGATGCGGCAGTTCTTCGTGGCGATGCGGACGTCGCGCTGGCGGCCGGCATAGACGCCGTCGGCCAGGGCGATCAGCCGTTCCGGGCAGCGGAAGGCGGCGCTCCGGGTCGGGCGGATCGTGACGCCGTTGCTGCCGGGGCCATAGCCGACCGAGCCGGTGTAGTACAAGTTGGGCTCGACCACCGCCGGGCCGCCGATCGGGTTGTCGGCATTGATCCAGTAGCCGGTGCGCAGGATCCGGTCGAAGCCGCGCTCGGGGATGGTCGTCGCCACGTTCTCGCTGCCCAGCCGCAGGTTGGGCCAGTCCATCCAGCCCATGGGCTTGCGCGGATCCGTCCCGGTCTGCCCACCCTTCATCCCCTCGACATCGGCCATGGCCGGGCAGGTGGAGACGCTGCCGGCATTCTCCCGGTTGCCGGGCAGCACCCCGTCCCGGTCCAGGATCGGCGCCCAGCCGTCCAACGGCACGGCCGCGCCGCCGCTTGTGCCGGTCATGTTGTAGGAGGGGATCACCGTGTCGTCGTTGTCGCCCATGTACACGGTCAGGCCGATGCCGAGGTTGCGCAGGTTGCTTTTGCAGCCGGTCGCCTTGGCCAGCTCCCGGGCCCGCCCCAGGGCCGGCAGCAGCAGCGCCGCCAGGATGGCGATGACCGCCATGACGACCAGCAGCTCGATGAGGGTGAAGCGGGGCAGGGCGGGGCGGCGGCGGCGGGAGCGGTTCATCGGATGGCAGCTTTCGCTTCCAGGAAGTGGGTGGCGAGTCGGAGGCGGGGAACCGGCTTCCTCGCAAGTTTGCTGCCGTGGCTGCCGGCTCGCCCATCATCCGCTTGCGGAGGAAAGGGATGCTGCCGCCGGGCGGGATTTTTCCCCGGCCCCGCCGCGGCGGCCGCCGCCCCATCTTGGGGCAATTCCCAGGCGGCGGCGCCCCAACTTGGGGCGAGGCTTCGGGGAGGCAACGCCGGGGGCGGCCATTACATTGAATTCTGAGTTCTGAGTTCTGAGTTCCGAGTTCTGAGTTCCGGGTTCCGAGTTCCGGGATCCGGGATCCGGGTTCCGAGTTCCGAGTTCTGAGTTGTGAGTTCTGAGTTGTGAGTTCTGAGTTGTGAGTTCTGAGTTGTGGGTTTGGGGGCTTACAGTTCACAAGGCGCCGTGGGCTTGGCGCCGTTGTGGTGAATGCCCCGGCAGGCAAGGAACCGCATGACCGCGAATCGTCCTCCAACCCTCGCCCGGCTCGCCGGGATCGGCCTGCGCTGGCGGCTGCTGGCCGCCGTGGTCGCCCTGGCGCTGGCGGTCGCCGCCGCCACCGGCCTGGTCGGGATGCAGGCCGCGGGGCGGGTCATCGAACGCCGGCAGGTCGAAACCTCGGTGGCGCAGGCGGCGCGGCTCGTCGAGGAACTGCACCTGCCGCCCAGCGAGCTGATGCTGAAACGGCTGCGCCAGATCCTCGGCGGCGAGTTCGTGGTGGTGGCGGCCGACGGCCGGCTCCTGGCCACGACGCTCCACGGCGCGGCCCGGGCGGCGTGGCTGGCGCGGCCGCCAGCGGCGATCCCCGCCGCCGGCTCACTGCGGCTCGCGGGCATCCGCCATCGGCTGGCGCGGGCGCCACTGCGGGCGGACAAGGGCGGCGCCGCGGCACTGGTCATGCTCCTGCCCCATGACGCCACCCTCCCGGCCCGGCGCGAGGCCGTCTGGTGGATCCTCGCCGCGACCGGCCTCGCCGGCGCCCTGGCCCTGGGGGGCGGCTGGCGCCTGGCCGCAAGGGTGGCCGCGCCGGTCGAAAACCTGGCCGCCAGCCTGCGCCGCCTGGCCGCCGGCGTGGCCGCGGGGCAGGAGCCGGCGGCCGCCGCCGCCGCCGTGCCGCCGGCCACCGCCGCCGCGCCGCCGGAACTCCGCCAGCTCCAGGAGGCGTTCACCATTCTCGGCCGGGAGCTGGCCGAATCCCGCCGCCAGCTCACCCGCGCCGTGCAACTGGCGGCCGTCGGCCGGCTGGCGGCCGTGGTCGTCCACGAAATCCGCAATCCCTTGAGCGGCATCAAGATGAATGCCCAAATCCTGGCCGGTGCCGGCCCGGCGCCGGCGGATCCCAGCCTCACCCACATCCTGCGCGAGATCGACCGCCTGGACCTGTTCCTCCAGGAACTGCTCGCCCTCGCCCAAGGCGCCGATGCCGGCCCGGTTCCGGCGGCGGGGGTTCCGGCGGCGGAACGGCCCGCCGCCGGCGACGCGGGGGAGGTCGCCCAGGCCGTCCTTGCCACCCTGCGCCCCAAGCTGGAGCGGGCCGGGGTCGCCGTCACCACCGCCTTCCCCAACCCCTGCCGGGTCGCGGCTGACGAACGCCGCCTGCGCCAGATCTGGCTCAACCTGATCCTCAACGCCCTCGACGCCATGCCCCAGGGCGGCCAGCTCCAGCTCGGCGCCGCCCCCGATCCGGCCGACGCGCGCCGCTGGCGCTGCGAACTCCGCGACAGCGGCCCCGGCGTCCACCTGCCGCCTGGCCAGGAGCCCTTCGCCGCCTTTGTCACCGGCAAGCCCCACGGCACCGGCCTCGGCCTGTTCGTCTGCGCCCGCCTGGCGGAGTCGCTGGGCGGCGCCATCGGCTACGAAAACCCGCCCGGCGGCGGCGCCCGCTTCTGGTTCACCCTGCCGCGAGGATGACTATCCATGCTCTCCCTCCTGATCATTGATGACGAAGAGGCGATCCGCTACGCCTTCTGCCGCCACTTCGCCGCCCGCGGCCATCGCGTCGCCGCCGCCGCCACCCTCGCCGCCGGGCTCGCCGCCCTCCAGCGCCAGCCGCCCGACCTGCTCTTCCTCGACCTCTGCCTGCCGGATGGCAACGGCCTCGACCTGCTCGCCCGGCTGCGGACGGAGCGCCCCGCCCTGCCGGTGGTGGCCATCACCGCCTACGGCTCCCTCGACACCGTGGTCAAGGCCCTGGAAGGCAAGGCGTTCGACTATCTCCCCAAACCCTTCGACCTGGCCCTGGCCGACGCCCTCGTCCGCAAAGCCGAAGCCGCCCTGGCCGCCGCGGCGGAACCGGGCCCGGAGGCCGGCGCCGTCCGCGACCGCTGCGGCTTCGTCGGCCGCTCCCCGGCGATCCAGGAAGTCTTCAAGCAGCTCGTCCGCGCCGCCGCCACCGACGCCAGCCTGCTCCTCCTTGGCGAGACCGGCACCGGCAAGGAACTGGCCGCCCGCACGCTCCACCAGCTCTCGCCGCGCCGCGCCGGCCCCTTTGTCGCCGTCAACTGCGGCGCGCTTCCCGAAACCCTGGTCGAAAGCGAACTCTTCGGCCACGCCAAGGGTGCCTTCACCGGCGCCACGGCCGACCGCCCCGGCCGCTTCGAGCAGGCTTCCGGCGGCACCCTGTTCCTCGACGAAATCGCCGACCTGCCGCTGCCGGCCCAGGTCAAGCTCCTCCGCGTCCTCGACACCCGCCAGGTCGAACCCCTCGGCGGCACCGCCGCCCGCGACGTTGATCTCCGGATCGTCGCCGCCACCAACCGCGACCTCCAGCGGGATGTCGCCGCCGGCTGCTTCCGCGCCGACCTCTACTACCGCCTCTGCGTCGTCCAAATCCGGCTCCCCCCCTTGCGCGAGCGCCGGGACGACCTCCCGCTGCTGGCCAGCCACTTCCTCGACCGCTTCACGGCCGGCCGCTGCACCCTCGCCCCCGCCACCCTCGACCGGCTGCGGGCCGCGGAGTGGCCGGGCAACGTCCGCGAACTCCGCAACGCCCTCGAACACGCCTGCCTCGCCGCCGGCGGCGCCGGCCCGCTGCTGCCCGACCATCTGCCGCCGTCCCTGCGGGGGGCGGCTGGCGGCACCGCGGCCGCCGCGCCCCCGGCCGCCGGGCCGGAGCTGCTGCGCCAATGGCTGGAAGCCCTCGCCGCGGCGGCGGACGCCCCCGGCCGCCTCTACGCCCGGGCCCTGGGGCTGCTGGAACAGGAACTCTTCCGCCTCGCCCTGGAACGCACCGGCGGCAACCGCTCCGCCGCCGCCGACCTCCTCGGCCTCCACCGCAACACCCTCGCCCGCAAGCTCGACGCCGGCTGACCCCCGCCCGGGCCAGGCACGGGGCGGGGCGAAAAAAAGTGGCGCTTCCGGCTTTTGGGTGGGTTGAAATCATGGGGTTGATGGATATCGGTCGAGGCCGCCGCAGTGGAAAAGGTTGGTGATTTTCGCCGTGATGGCGTTGGCAATGCCCCGCCAGTGGTTCTTGAGGGTGTGCGCGGCCCTGCGCATCGGCGCCAGCCGGGAATGGGTGGCCCACCAGTGCCATTTCTTGAAGAAGGCGGGACAAGCTCGTCGGAGCCGGGCTGCCGCCTGTGGGTAACTTCCCCCGCCCCGGCCGCGAAAAACCGGAGCTAATATCAGCTTGGGGACAAGCATGTTGCAAACGCCCGTGCGGGAAAACCGCGGACATTACCTTGGGAAAACCGCCCAGCATCGGCTACGTCACGCCCGGATTCGTGCTCATCCAGACCCACACAAACCCCGGAAGAGCCTCAAATTCCTATCAGTTCAGGGCGGCCAGACCAGCGGCAGCAGGAGGAAGGCACGCCATGGTTTGCCCGTCCCCTCGGCCACAATATGGCCCATGTCTCATGGCGGCCCTTCTGTCAGCTCTTGGCACGCACCTCGTATCGAGCCGCCACCCCGGCAAGGGTCATCTGGTCTTGTATCTGGTCGTGGGGGATCAGCAGGTATCGCCACGGCTTGCCGCCGTTCTCCTTGGCGTGAGCCGTCGCGTGCTTGCACCAGGTCGCCGCCGCATCCGCCTTGGCAAGGACAACCTCGTCCGTCATCTCGTTCGCCCGCTTCGGTTCGCAGAGGAACTTCTCGGCCTTCGTCTCGACGACAAAGTCCGGCTCGTAGGACTCCTCGTGGCTGAAGTGAATCTGGAAGTCGCCCTTGGCAGGCTTGAACCACTTCAGGACATCGCCGTCGTTCTCGAGGATCACCGCGAACCGGCGCTCGGGGTCGGAATCGAACTTCTGGATCGGATAAAGGCACTTGCGGAACTCGCCGAAGACCATCGTGCCGATGCGGTTGCGCTGGCCGTCCGGAATCACCGCGCGAAAATCCCGCACGTTCTCGTCGGCCGCGGCCGAGTAGTTGTTCGCCCGCAGCGTGTGGAAGCCCCGGGTCACATGGGCCTCGTAGGCGCTGGCCGACTCCTTGAAGTGCTGCCGCATCTGCGCGTGGATCAGGTTCACCAAGGTCTGCTGGTGGTACTGAAGGACGTTAATCACGTCGTCCTCTTCCGCAAGATAGGCCCGCAACCGCGCCACGACCTGCCCGGCCAGCTTGTAGAGCAGCCCGGCGTGCTCGGCATAGCTGATGTCGTCGAAATCGATTAGGCCACGCACCAGATAGTTCTCGGGGCGTTTCTCCTTGATGATGCCCGAACCCTCCCGCAGCCGATACCGCTGGTTCTCGTGCAGGTGCTGAATCAGAATGTCCTGGGCGACCGGCTGCAACTTGATGTTGCGAACCTCGAGCTCAAAGTCCTCATACTTGCAGGACACCTCGCCCTTGGGCACGACCACGATCTTCGGCACATCGATGGACAGCTCGCGGTACAGCGCGGTCGTCCTCTGCACCACCTCGGCCACGTCCACCGCCTCGCCGATGCCTTCGAGCACGCCCTGCGCTGGCCGAACGATCTCCTGCACCTTCCGCACGATCTGCCGCTGGATCTCGGCGTCCTGGAGTTGCTCGCTACCCTTGAGCCGCTCGTATTGCTTGATGACCTGGTAGGTCGCCTTGGCGACCTCCTGTTCTTCCGGCCTCTCAAAAAGCTTCCTCTGCTCGACGGCGGGCTGTCCGCCGGCGGCAGGGCGGGCGGGGACGACACCGCCGGAGATGGCCTGCTCGAATGCGCTCTTGACCTCCACGGCCTTGCGGCCCGCCTCCGGGATGTCGCGCCCAATCACCACGCCCGCCCGGATGATCGAATCCGGATCGTTGGCGTGGTCCACGATCTCCTGGAACTTGTCGTGCGAGACGATGGTCAACCGGTCCACGGCCGGCACGCCCACGCGCTTGCCATAGGGCAGCCGCAGGCCGCGACCGATGGACTGTTCCACGAGCGTCCGCGAGTTGGCCGCCCGCAGCGGGACAATCGTGTAGAGGTTCGTCACGTCCCAGCCCTCTTTGAGCATGTTGACGTGGATGACGATCTCCACCGGGTTGTCGGCGTGTTCGACCGTCAAGAGCTGCTGGACGGTCTCGTCCTTCTCCTCGCCCCGGATATTCGAGTGGACCTGGATGACCTTGCCCTTGTATCGGCCCTCGAAGAAGGTGTCGCCCTCGATGAGCTGCTGGAGGGCATTGGCGTGGGTCGTATCCGTCGCCACGACCAGCATGAACGGCTTGACGATCGGCTTGTCGTTGTTGCGGGCGTACACCTCCAGCTCGACCTTGGTGTTCTCGTGAATCCGCACGCCGTCCTCGAGCTTGACCTTCTCCAGCCCCTCGGCCGAGTAGGCGTTGGCATCAAAGTTCTCGCGGGTCGCCACGGCCGGTTCCTTGACAAATCCGTCGTCCATCGCCACCGCCAGCGGGTAGCTGTAGATCACGTTCTTGAACGGCACGGCCCGCCCGCCGGCCTCCACCTGCGGCGTGGCGGTCAGTTCCAGGCCCAGGATCGGCTTGAGCTCGTTGATCGCCCGCACGCCCGCCGTCGCCCGGTAGCGATGGCTCTCGTCCATCAGCATCACCAGGTCGTCCAGGCCCGCCAGGTAATCGAAGTAGCTCTGGCCGATGTACTCGCTCAGTCGCTTGATGCGGGGCGCGCTGCCGCCGCGCACTTCGCTGTTGATCTTCGAGATGTTGAAGATGTTGACGTGGACGCCGTCGTCGAACAGCCACCCGCCACGAACACCCGCCCCGGACTCGTAATTGTCCCCCGTGATGATCACGGGCGGGGTTGTCGTGAACTCGCCGATGCCCTTGAAGACGTACTTCGGCGTGTTGGGCGTGAAGTCGGCGATCAATTTGTTGTAGATCGTCAGGTTCGGCGCGAGCACGAAGAAGTTCCTAATCCCTTTCGCCTGGTGCAGGTAGGCGATGAACGCGCCCATCAGCCGCGTCTTGCCCACGCCCGTGGCCAGGGCGAAGCACAGGGACGGGAACTCCCGCTCGAACTCCTCGAGCGTCGGGAACTCGCTCTTGATCGCCGCCAGCGCCGCTGCCGGGTCGGCATCCTTCGACAGCTCGGCGATCTCGCAGACACGGGCGAGGATCTCCAACGATTCCCGCTGCGGCGGCCGCAGGCTCAGGCGATTGCTGATCGCATTGACGTGCTGGATCGCCATGATCACTTGCCTCCCTTCGCGCCGGCGGCGTCGATGTCGAACAGCATCGCGCCCTCGTCCTTGCCTTTGCCGAACTTCCGGGCGGGCTTGCGGGCCGTGCCCCGGCTGGCAGTGTCCGGTGAAACGTCCGGTTCCAGCAGCAGTGCTTCTTCCGGCGGCGCTTCCGGGGGAGCGGGGAGGTTCTTGATCTCCAGCGAATAGTCGTCGTGCCCCCATTCGCACTTCTTCAGCACGGCCTTGGGTATCTTCCTCACCGTCAGGTTCTCGAACTGGCTGGCATCGCAACCGAAGGCGCTGCAACAGATCAGCAGGCTGCGGTTGGGGCCGACCTCGTCGCTGAGCTTGGCCAGCATCTCCTTGGTCATCATCTGGGTGGTCACGTAGATGAAGTCGGTCTCGGAACTCCGGCCGTGCTGCCAGTACACCTCGGCGTTCGGCTCGAACGTGAAGCCTTCCAGCTTGCACATCGCCTCGGCCAGCATCCCGGCGTTGAACTCGGGGTTGATCACCGGGTTGCCCCATTCATCCGCGACGATCAGGGACGGCCCCAGCCGGTAGTAGCGGAACCCGCCGCCGCCCTTCCAGTTGACCGCCTTGCTGATCCCGCCCTGGTCCTGGCCGTCGATCACCTTCCTCAACCGTGGGATGATGTGGGTGTGGCAATGCTCGCCCAACTCCACCATGATCCAGCGGCGGCCCATCTTGTGCGCGACCGCGCCGGTCGTGCCGGAACCAGCGAAAGAGTCGAGAACCCAATCGCCGGGGTTAGTGGCAATGTGGATGATGCGCCGCAGAAGGGCCTCGGGTTTCGGGGTCTCGAATGCCGCCTTCTCACCAAAGAGCTTCTCCATCTCGCTTGATGCATGTTGGTTCAGACCGACATCGTGCCAGATTGATGGAGCAGACATCCCTTCTTTTGCCTCACTCATGAAGAGCTTGCGCATCGGTGTCTTCGCGGTTCCCTGCACGCCCCAATAGAGTCTCCGATCCTTCTGCAGTCGTTCCATTTCTTCCTTACTATGCCGCCAGCATGTTCCTTTTCGGGGCCATACCTCCTCACCCGTGTAGGGATTAGTGAAACCGTAGAAGAGGCTTTCCACATATCGGCCTCCCTTCCCATTTCCAGTCGTGTCTATCTTGCGGAAGGGACCACGCTCATCAGGGCCGTTCGGCTCAGGAAACACTCGGTACTGAGCGTTGGCCTTATCGGTTCTTGGCATGAGGTTGAATGCCTCTTCCGCAAGGGTCTTTCGGGAAGTCCCACTTTTAGAACATCCCCACACCAGAATGTGGTCGTGAATTGAGCCGATCCGACGGTCGTTGGGCGGGCCATCTCGCTTCTGCCAGGCAATGTCCGCGATGAAACAGTTGCGCCCGAAAAGTTCGTCACAGACGACCTTGAAGTAATGGGCCTCGTTGTCGTCAAGGCTGACCCACAGGCTTCCGTCCGGCCTAAGAAGTCGCTTGATCAACTCAAGCCTTCCTGCCATCAGGTTCATCCATAGGCTATGCTCAACACCGTCATCATATTGCTCGAATGCCGAGCCCGTGTTGTAGGGCGGATCGATGAAGATGCACTTGATCTTGCCGGTGAACTCCTGTTCCAGCGCCTTGAGGGCCAGAAGGTTGTCGCCGAAGATCAGCCGGTTGTCGAAGAGGTCGTTCTCGCCGCCCCGCCGGGCGGCATGGTACGACTTGCCCGCATCCTCGATCAGGATCCGCGGCTCCAGCTTCGGCCGGTTCTCCTTGCCGATCCAGGTCAGTTCCAGCCGTGTATTGCTTTTCGCCATAACGCTCTATTCTCCAGGATTTCCAACTCAATGTTCGGTAATCACCTGGATGTCCGTGATTCCTACAAAATCCCGCGGGTTGTGTGTCACCAGGGGCACGCGATGGCGAACCGTGCAGGCGGCGATCCAGGCATCGTTGGGTGCTATGGGGGTGCCATTGCGTTGCCGCTCTGCGACCAGACGCCCATAGCAACGGGCAATCTCGTGGTCGTAAGGAATGACGACAAAATTCCGCAGCGTGGTCTCCAACTGATTTCGCTTAAGTTCTCCCCAGCGTGCCTTTTCAGCGCCGAAATAGAGCTCGCCGACGGTGATGAAGCTGATGGCCAACAACTTGCCCTGAACGTGGGGCAAATAGGCCTGTGCCTGGACTCCACCGCGCATCAGGTAGGACACAATGCAGGTGTCAAGGATGATGTTCGCGTCGCTCATGACGGATTCCCCCCGCGAATGGCGTGATGTCGCAGATCATCCACGGCCGACTCGAATCCGTCGTCCTCCTCGCCGGGCCACGTGCCGAACAACGCACGAGCATCTTGTAATGGCGCGACATTCTGGGTCAGCGCCAGTTCATCAAGTGTCGGCGACTCCCAGAACCCACGGGACACCGGCGTTCCCTGCGGGAGTAACTCGGTTGCCTCGCCCTCGCGTCCTTCCAGCCGTTCGATGTCGTGAATCCTGACGCTGGCGATCTTGCCGGTCAGCGGGTCTTCCTTGGCTTCTCCAATGACACGCACGTAATGCAGGATGTCCTCCAGCACCTCCTCTTTCTGTTCTTTGTCGAAAAGGCACAATACTGGCTCGCCAACGCTCGGATGCACTCGGCATCGTGTGCCGTGCTCTTTGAAGTCAGCCATCAATAGCCGACCTTCGATGGTGCGGATATTGGTCTGCCGCCCCTTGATGCGCTCTTGTATCCGCCAATAACCGACAGGCGTGAATGTTGTCTTGATCGGCGTGGCGCGATGGTTGAAGGTCAGCTCGATGTGTTCGAACCCCTGGTTGAAGAGCACGCCGGCATCTCGCCAGGCCATGAGAACACCGGCGTCATACCCCTTGGGAAGTCGCCCAGTCGCATCCGGCTTCTGAATTTCGCCAAGACCGCGAACGGCAGCTTCCAATATCTCAAGACCGATGTCCATGTGCGGCAGCGAAGGGGTAGCTTGACGGCGTTCAAAACCGAGGACGGCCGCAGGGCTGCCCGCGGTCAACAGAACGAGGTCTAGTGCGACCTCGCCTTTGATACTTTCGGACGGTCGTCCCTGTCGCACGCTTTCGCTATCGCCACTGAGAACACGACCGATTCTTTGCAGGGCTTTATTGAAGTTCGACAGGAACCGCAGCAGATGTGCCACGGGGATCTTCCCAGGACCAACTGGCGTCCCGTCGAATCGAATCTTTAAGAGTGGTTCTTGTGCGTTCATCGTGCGGCTCCCTTCACTGCACCTTCCATCGTAAGGTGAACAGGGTCTGAACATCGCTGGTATGCTTCAACTGCTTTTCGATCTTGCCGATCAGTTCTTCCCGCTGCTGATCGATGGCGTCCTGGGCGTCGAAAAGCTCACGGCGTTTCACGTTGCGGCGGCGTTCGAGTTCGCGCAGTTGTTTCTGGTGGACCAGCTTGTCCTGCAATGACTGGGCAAGCGCGGCGGAACGGCGAAGCTCACGAATCTGCTTGTCGAGTTCCTTGATCTCGTGTTCGCGCGACAGCTTGAGGTCCTCGCTCCAACGGTCGAGCTTGAGGACCTCCTCGTCGAAGAACCGGGCGTTGCGGGTGGCGATCTCGCCCAGGCGGGCCGCGGCCTCGGCCTTCCGCTGCTCCGCCAGGTCGGGCACGTCCGCGAGCTCAGGGCCGAGCGTGGCCGGGAGGGAGAGGAGCTTGCGGCAGATCTCCTCGTCAAGAATTTGCCTGTGGTCGGTTCTGGCGGCGAAGACGAGGAACTCGTCCACTTCGACAGCGGACACGGTGAGCTTGGACACTTCCAGCCAGCCGGATTGCCCCACCAGCGGCTCGACGACGCTGATCTTCGAGGGGTGGTTCGTGTAGTCGAACGCGATCTCGGCAACGGGCAGTTTGCGGGCGATGGCCCGCTCGATGAGCCGCACGGCCAGCGGGTGGTCCGGGCGGTAGAAATGCTCGTCGGCAGTCTCGGCGGCCTTCCAGCCGAGGTTGTACCAGCCCCCCCGGAAGTTTTCCCCGGAAGTACCGGCCTCGGTGCCGGTGTAGAGGAAGCGTGGCAGTTGCGGGTCGAACTGGGCCTGGCCGTCAAGCTCGACCCGCGTCAGGTCGAGCAGCCACCGTTCCCGCTGGGACAGGCATTCAAGGGTCTTCTCGCGGCTGACCTTGAGGCGCGAACGCACGTCCTCATCGAAGTTCTCCATCAGCGCCTGACGGGTCGCGGCCAGGCGAGCCTGAATCTTGGCGTCGAGATCGGCTTGGAGAGCGTCGAACGCCGCCTGGATTTCCGCGTTGGTGCGGCAGGTCTGGTAGACCTCGGCGATCCGGCGCTCGATGTCCACGCCGGATTCCAGCGCCCCCAGCACCTCGTCCGAGGCGCCAAAGACGCCGTCAAAGAGGCGGAACTTCTCGCTGAGCAGCTCGTAGACGCGCTTGTCGGCCTCGTTGCGGCGGTTGAGGAAATTGACGACGACCACGTCGTGCTTCTGGCCGTAGCGATGGCAACGGCCAATGCGTTGTTCGATGCGTTGCGGGTTCCAGGGAAGGTCGAAGTTGACGACCAGCGAGCAGAACTGGAGGTTGACGCCCTCGGCGGCGGCTTCCGTGGCGACGAGGATCGTGGCCTCGTCCCGGAAATGCTCGACGATGGCTGCCTTCATGTCGATGGCGCGGGAACCGGAAACCCGGTCAGTAGCTTGGTGCTTGGCCAACCAGCGCTCGTAGATCGCGGCGTGGTGGGGCTGGTTGTTCGTGCCGTTGACCGTGGCGACCTGGCCGTCGTAGCCGTTGGCGGCCAGCAGGTCGAAGAGGTATGTCTGGGTCTCGCGGGACTCGGTGAAGATGACCGCCTTGCGGGCCGCGCCAAGCGCTTCAGCCTTGGCAAAGGCGATTCGGAGTGCTGGCAGCAACGTGTCGCCCTTGGCGTTGTGTCCAATGCGCGCGGCCAACTCGGCGTAGCGGCGCAGGTCTTGCAGTTCGCCCTTCAGCTTCTCCGGGTCAATCTTCTCGTCGGCGTCTTCCTCGGCGTCCTCGCCATACTCGTCCGCCAGTTCAGCGATGCCCTCCAGGTCTTCATCATCAAGCAGGTCAAGCTGGTCGCGAAGGTTCTCCAGGCGATCCGCGAGGCGGCGGAGCGTCCGGGCAATGGCGAAGGTGGACGAGGCCAGCAGTTTCCGCAACACCATCGTGATGAGTTGCCGTTGGCTGGCGGGGAGGGCGTAGAGGACCTCCCGCCGCAGGTAGGTGGTGATCTCGTCGTAGAGGGCCTGCTCCTGGTCGGTGGGCAGGAACTCCTGGGTGATCGGAACACGGTTGGTGAACGGGATGTACTCGGTCACCTGCTTGCGCAATGCGCGGGTGCAGACCGGCGCGATCCGCTGTTTCAGTTGCACGTTACGGGTGAGTTCGTCCGTGCTGTTGATGAACTGCTCTCGGAACGAGGCGCGGTCGCCGAACACATGAGCATCGATCACGCTGACCAAGCTGAATAGTTCCAGCAGCGAGTTCTGCAGTGGCGTGGCGGTGAGCAGGAGCTTGGGGGCCTTGCCGACCGCCTCGGTGATGCGGTGGGCCATCGTCTTCCGCGCGGCCGGGTTGTTCTGGCGGCGCGTGCGCGAGCGGTGGACGTTCCGCAGGCGGTGGGCCTCATCGATCACCACCATGTCCCACGGCACCTGCGCAACGGCGGCGGCCTTGGCGGCGGCGAAGTTGTACGAACAGATGACGGCCTTGTCCTTCTGGTCGAACGGGTTGCCGCCCCCGTTCTTCCGCAGGCGCCCGACCACCTGGGAATCCAAGACCTCGGATGGGATGAAGAACTTTTCGCTCAGTTCCTGCTGCCACTGCTTGCGGAGCATGGCGGGCACGACAATGAGGATGCGCCGGCGGCGTTCGGCCCACTTCTGGGAAAGGACGATGCCCGCCTCGACGGTCTTGCCCAAGCCAACCTCGTCGGCCAGGATCGCCCCGTTGGTGAAGGGCGAGCGAAGGGCGAAGAGTGCGGCATCGATCTGATGGGGGTTGAGGTCAACCCGTGCGTTGGCGATGGACCGCGACAGCGCAGCAATGTCGCCCCCAGACCCGCGAAGGGTCAAGGCGTGTGCCCAGTACTGGCTGTGGTAGGTCGTGTTCATTCGCCCGTGGCTCCCCGACCCGGTTCGAGGCCGTGCTTCATCCACTCGGCGATGGCGTCCTTGTGAACCCCGCCAGCGCTTGCCGATCTTTGTGCCGGGGAGTTTGCTCTCAACGGCGAGCTTGGAGAGCGTGGACTTGGAGAGCTTCAGGTACTCCGCCAGCTCATCCATCGTCATGACCCCATCGCGTTTGGCCGCCATGGGCTGCGCCAAGCACCCGTTCCATCTGGTCGCGGATCGTCAGCTTATCACGGCGACTATTATCCGAGGCTCTGGCAAAAGCTTCGGCAGTGCGGCACCATGCCGACTCCAAACGGACTGCGCCCAATATACCCCGCCAGTTGCGTTCAGGCAAATCGCTCCACCTCCCCTATTTTTTTTATAATTAGTTGCGCCGCAATTTCTAATAATTATCATGCGGTCGCTGTTGATGGCCAATCGTTGCCGCTGACCCACAACGCCGGAGGCGATCACGATGGACGGACTGGCAACCCGCGGAAATCTCTGGCAAAGTGCGCGGGGCGGGCTTTTCCGGCGCTTCCGGGGTTTGGGTGGGTTGAAATCATGGGGTTGATGGATATCGGTCGAGGCCACCGCAATGGAAAAGGTTGGTGATTTTCGCCTGTGATGGCGTTGGCAATGCCCCGCCAGTGGTTCTTGAGGGTGTGCGCGGCCCTGCGCATCGGCGCCAGCCGTGAATGGGTGGCCCACCAGTGCCATTTCTTGAAGAAGGCGGGACAAGCTCGTCGGAGCCGGGCCGCCGCCTGTGGGTAACTTCCCCCGCCCCGGCCGCGAAAAACCGGGCTAATATCAGCTTGGGGACAAGCATGTTGCAAACGCCCGTGCGGGAAAACCGCGGACATTACCTTGGGAAAACTGCCCCGGATCGGCGACGTCACGCCCAGATTCGTGCTCACGCCGACCCACCCAAACCCCGGAAGAACCAAAAAAGTGGGGGGGGATTGGGGAGAGGGGAAAGCGCCCCGAACGCCGAACCGGCCGGGGACGGGGCTCACCGGGGTCACGCTTCCGCGATGGGCGCCTTGGCGCCGTCGGGGCGGACACGGACGTAGACGAGGCTGGCGGTGGCGATGGTCCGGCCGTCAACGCTGCCGGTGACCTGGACCTGGAGCGAGCTGGTGCCGGTCTTCGCCAGGCTGGCGGTGAACTCCACCAGGTCGCCCAGCCGGGCCGGGGCGATGAATTCCACGGTGCAGGCGCGGGTGACGAAGTTCAGCCGCGGGTGCAGCCGCCGCACCAGGCAGTAGCCGACCTCGTCGATCTGGGCCATGAGGCAGCCGCCGAAGAGGCTGCCGCTGGCGTTGAGGTGGGCGCTGCGGACGAGGAAGAGGTTGCAGATGCTCATGGTCGGCGGCTCCAGGCGGGCTGGCGGCGGGGCGGCCGACAACGTAATCCGGCAAGCGCGGAAACGAAAGCGGGCGCGTGCAGGGGGAAGGGGGCGGGCTACATTACCGCTTCCTGTTTTCCCGTCAAAGTCGCCCCGCGGCGGAAGCCGGCCGGGGTTGCAACGAGGGTTGGACGATGAAATTGGAATTGATCAAGCATCTGCTGGCCGCCGGGGCGGCGGCCGAGCGGGAGGTGGCGGTCGGCGGCTGGGTGCGCACCCGGCGCGACTCCAAGGGCGGCTTTTCCTTCATCGAGCTGAACGACGGCTCCTGCCTCGGCAACCTTCAGGTGGTGGCCGACCGCAAGCAGGTGGAGAACTACGACACGGCGGTGCTCAAGCTCTTCCCGGGCGCGTCGCTGCGGGTCGTCGGGCAGTTGGTGCGCTCGCCCGGCAAGGAGCAGGCGGTGGAGCTGCTGGCCCGGGAGGTGACGGTCTACGGCTTCTGCGAGCCGCTGGAGTATCCGCTGGGCAAGCAGCGCATCTCCTTCGAGGTCTTGCGCGAGGTTGGGCATCTGCGGGCCAGGACCAACACCATCGGCGCGGTGCAGCGGGTGCGCAACCAGTTGGCCATCGCCACGCACCACTTCTTCCAGGCCCGCGAGTTCAGCTATTTCAACGCCCCGATCATCACCGCCAGCGACTGCGAGGGGGCCGGCGCCATGTTCCAGGTGACCACGCTCGACCTGGAGAAGCCGCCCCGCGACAAGGCGACGGGGAAGGTTGACTACCAGCAGGACTTCTTCGGCAAGAAGGCGTTCCTCACCGTCAGCGGCCAGCTCGAGGCCGAGACCTACGCCTGCGCCCTGGGGCGGGTCTACACCTTCGGCCCGACCTTCCGCGCCGAGAACTCCAACACCAGCCGGCACCTGGCCGAGTTCTGGATGATCGAGCCGGAGATGGCCTTTGCCGACCTCCATGACGCCGCCGACCTGGCCGAGGGCTACCTGCGGCACCTCTTCCAGCACATCCTCAGCCACTGCGGCGATGACCTCAAGTTCTTCAACGACCGCATCGAGAAGGGGTTGCTGGCCATGCTCCGCCACCTGGCGGAGGCGCCGTTCACCCGGATCGGCTACACCGAGGCGGTGAAGCATCTGGAGAAGGTGGCGAACCGCTTCGAGTTCGAGCCGCATTGGGGGATGGACATGCAGTCGGAGCACGAGCGCTACCTGGCCGAGGAGCTGTTCAAGGGGCCGGTGATCGTCATGGACTACCCGAAGGAGATCAAGGCCTTCTACATGCGCCAGAACGACGACGGCAAGACGGTCGCCGCCATGGACGTGCTGCTGCCGCAGGTCGGCGAGATCATCGGCGGCAGCCAGCGCGAGGAGCGGCTCGACCGCCTGGAGGCGCGCATCCGCGAAATGGGGATGGAGCCCAAGGACTATTGGTGGTACTTGGACCTGCGCCGCTTCGGCACCGTGCCCCACGCGGGCTTCGGCCTCGGCTTCGAGCGGATGGTCCGCTTCTGCACCGGCATGGCCAACATCCGTGACGTCATCCCCTTCGCCCGCACCCCGCTGAGCGCCGAGTTCTGAGCCGCCCGCGGCCCGGCTCCGCCGGCGCCGCCGCGGCGCGGGAGTGGCGAATTTAAGCAAAACCTTAAACCGACCTGCCCGCACAGCACGACGGCGTTGCGCGACAAAAGGAACAATGCGACGAGCGTTTTTCCCTCTGCGGCCGAAAGGCGGTGAGCACTCGGGCTTCGTGGCGTCGTGCCGTTGTGGTGAAGGCGTTTTTCCCCACGTCCGGGCCCCGGAAAACGCAACATGGGGTGAAGTGCGTCCTTGCCGCCGAAATTCGCGTGCGAGCGTGATGGGTCGCGCCGCCGGGGGGCAGGGCGGGCGGGGTGCGGAGTCCGCAAACTGGCCCCTATGCCGGCGTCGGCGGCGGGGGGCGTTGGGCGGCGGTGGTGGCGGCTTCGGCGGCGGCGCGGGCGATGGCGGCGAGGCGTGCGGGCAGGGGGGGGTGCGAGTCGTGCCAGAGGCTGTGGAGCGGGTGGGGGCGCAAGGGCGCCAGGTTGCTTTCGAAGAGGCGGAGGAGCGCCGCGCGCAGCGGCGCGGCGCCGCCGGTGGCGCGGACGGCGTAGGCGTCGGCGGCGTATTCGCAGCGGCGGAGCAGGTGGTTGCGCAGGGGGGCGAGCGCGGCAAGGACGGGGCTGGCGAGGATGCCGAGGGCGGCCAGGGCGGCGCCGGGCTGGCCGGCGGGCAGCCGCAGGGTGGCGGCGAACGCCGGCCAGGCGAGCAGGCGGCAGGCCAGGAAGGCGCCCGCCGTGAGGGCCAGGGCGGCGAGGGTGCCCAGCAGCAGGAGGTGGCGGCGCTTGCAGTGGCCGATCTCATGGGCGACCACCGCGGCGAGTTCGGGGGGGGTGAGCTGGTTGGCCAAGGTGTCGTAGAGCACGAGCCGCCGGTGCCGGCCGAAGCCGGCGAAGTAGGCGTTGGCGTGGCCGGAGCGGCGTGAGCCGTCCATGATGACGATCTGTTCGAGGGGGAAGCCGCGGCGGCGGGCGAGCGCTTCCAGTCCGTCGCGGAGTTCACCGGCGGGCAGCGGTTCGAAGCGGTTGAAGAGCGGCGCGATCAGGCGGGGGAAGAGGAAGAGCAGGAGGGTTTCGAGGGTGATGAGGAAGGCGCTGGCCGCCAGCCACCAGTGGTTTGGGCAGTGGACGGCGAGGGCGAGCACGGCGGCGAGGGCCGGCAGGCCGATGGCGGCCTGGAGGAGCAGCCCCTTGAGCTGGTCCGTCCAGAAGACCCGGGGGGTGGCGCGGTTGAAGCCGAAGCGGGCTTCGAGGCGGAAGGTTTCGTGCCATTCCAGCGGCAGTTGCAGCAGGCTGCCGGCCAGGGCCATGACGATGGCGAGGAGCAGTCCGGCGCTGACCGGGCCGGGGGTGGCGGCGGCGCTCCAGGCAGCCAGGGGCGGCAGGAGGAGCAGGAGCCAGGCCAGGCGTTCCAGCAGCTCCAGGCTGGCGGCGGCGTGGCCGAGCCGGATCCGGGCGCGGAGGTAGTCGAGCGCCCGGGGGTGGTGGTTCGCCGGCAGGCGTGCGGCCAGCTCGGCGGGCAGCTCGGCGCCGTGGCGGGCGACATGGCGGAGGTTGAGCCGTTCGAGGAGCCGTTCCCAGGCGAAGGCGAGGATGAGGGGGGCGCAGAGGCCGGCGGTGATCATGGGCGGGGGGATTTCCGGCGCGGCGTTCACCTGAATGATTCACCAGAGAGGGACATGCAAGGTCGCAGAGGACACGGAGGAAACCGGGGCGCTCGTGGTGAATCCGCACTTTTAAGCATTACAGAGCAGTGGTGGGGATTATTGTTTGCAGGCTTCGCCGCGCCAGGCCTCCAGCTCCGCCCAGCGGGCGTAGAGGCGTTCGGCCGCGGCCCGGGCGGCGGCGAGCTGGTCGGTGAGTTCCCGGGCCTGGGCGCCGTGGCGGGCGAAGAAGTCGGGGGCGGCGAAGAGCGCCTCCAGGCGCGCCACCTCCGCCTCGGCGGCCTCGATGGCGGCTTCCATCCCTTCCAGCTCCTTCAGCTCCTTCCATTTCAGGGCGCGCTTCGGCGGCGGCGGCGCACTGGCGCTGGCGGCGGCGGTTGGCGGTGCCTCCTCCGCGGCCCGGCCTGGCGGCGCTTCGCTGGCGCTGGCGGCGGCGGCGCGGCGGCGGGCCTCGCGCTTTTCGCGGTAGTAGTCGTAGTCGCCGGGCTGGTAGAAGGTCTGGCCGTCCGCCTCGATGGCCAGGATGCCGGTGCAGATGCGGTTGAGGAACCAGCGGTCATGGCTGACAATGAGGACGCAGCCGGGGAACTCGGCGAGGGCTTCCTCGAGGATGCGCAGGGTGGCGAGGTCGAGGTCGTTGGTGGGTTCGTCGAGGACGAGGAAGTTGCCGCCGTTCTTGAGGATCTTGGCCATGAGCAGGCGGCTGCGTTCGCCGCCGGAGAGCTTGCCGACGGCGGTGTTGATGCGGTCGTCGGCGAAGAGGAAGCGGCGGAGGTAGCTCCAGACGCTGACGCTGGTGTTGCCGAGGCGGAGGCTTTCCTGGCCGTCGCCGACTTCCTGGAGGACGGTCTTGGCGTCGTCGAGCTGGAGGCGGTGCTGGTCAATGACGTTGAAGCGGACTTTGGGGTCGGTGAAGACGCTGCCGGCGGCGGGCGCGAGTTCGCCGAGGATGGTGCGGAGGAGGGTGGTCTTGCCGGTGCCGTTGCGGCCGACGACGCCGATCTTGGCGCCGGCGGGGATTTCGAGGGCGAGGTTGCGCAGGAGGGTGCGGCCGCCGCGTTCGAGGGTGAGGTTGTGGAGTTCGACGACGCGGTTGCCGAGGGGTGGTGGCGGGGGGAGGATCATCTCCACGTCCCGCTCCTGGTCGGGCGCTTTTTGCGCGGCGGCGGCATTGAAGCGGGCGATGCGGCTCTGGGACTTGGTGGTGCGGGCCTTGGGGCCGCGGCGGATCCAGTCCAGTTCGCGGCGGAGGAAGGCCTGGCGCTTGGCGTCGGCCGCCCCGGCCTCGGCTTCGCGGCGGGCCTTGGCTTCGAGGAACGAGAGGTAGTTGCCCTCGTGGCTGAAGAGGGTGCCGTTGGCGAGTTCGATGGTGCGGGTGACGACGCGGTCGAGGAAGTAGCGGTCGTGGGTGACCATGAGGCAGGCGCCGCCGGCGCGGCGCAGCCAGAGTTCGAGCCATTCGATTGATTCGGTGTCGAGGTGGTTGGTGGGTTCGTCGAGGATGAGCAGGTCGGGGCGGCCGATGAGGGCGCGGCAGAGGGCGACGCGGCGGCGTTCGCCGCCGGAGAGGGTGTGGGCGGGGCGGTCGAGGGGCGGCGCTTCCAGGTGGCTGGCGACCTCCGCCAGGCGCGATTCCAGGTTCCAGCCATCCAGGAGCAGGAGCTGGTGCTCGATCTCGTGGGCTTCGGTGGTGTCGTGGGGGAGGGCCTCGTAGCGGGCCAGGAGGGCGAGGACGTCGCGGGCGCCGTCGAGGATGTTGTTGCGCACGGTGGCTTCGGGGCGGAGGCCGGATTCCTGGGGGAGCCAGCCGAGGCGGAGGCCGCGCCGGGGCAGGACTTCGCCGCTGTCGGGCGGTTCGGCGGCGGCGAGGATTTTGAGCAGGGTGGTCTTGCCGGCGCCGTTGCGGCCGATCAGCCCGAGGCGGTCGCCGTCATGGATGGTCAGGGAGACGCCATCGAGGATGACCTGGGCGTTGATGCGGAAGCGCAGGTCGCGGGCGGTGAGGAGGACGGGGGTGGGCGGGGGCATGGCGGGTTTCGGTGGGTGGTCGGTCGGTCGGTCGGTCGGGTCAGGCGCGGCGGATTTGCACTTTGCCGACCAGGTCGGCGACGCGGGGGATCCCCTTGCGGTCGAGGTAGGCGTTGAGGCCGTCGGCGATTTCCAGGGGGGCGCGGGGGTTGGCGAAGATGGCGGTGCCGACGCCGACGGCGCTGGCGCCGGCCAAAAGGAACTCGATGGCGTCCTCGGCGCAGGCGATGCCGCCCATGCCGATGATCGGGACCTTGACCGCCTGGGCGGCCTCCCAGACCATGCGCACGGCGATCGGCTTGATGGCCGGGCCGCTGAGGCCGCCGGTGACGTTGGCGAGCTTCGGCTTCCAGCTCTCGATGTCGATGGCCATGGCGGGGATGGTGTTGATCAGGGAGATCATGTCGCTGCCCGCCTCGACCACAATCCGGGCGAAGTCGCCGATGCGGGAGACGTTCGGGCTGAGCTTGGTGATCAGCGGCAGGGCGGTGGCCTGGCGGACGGCGGCGACGACCGCCGCGGCCATTGCCGGGTCGGTGCCGAAGGCGATGCCGCCATGCTTGATGTTGGGGCAGGAGATGTTGATCTCGAGGGCGGCGATGCCTTCGCGTTCGGCGTCCAGCCGGCGGGCGACTTCGGCGTAGTCGGCGATGGAGCGGCCCCAGATGTTGACGAAGACCGGCACGGGGAGGGTGCGCAGGAAGGGGAGGTAGTCCGGGTGGTGGATGAACTTGTCGATGCCGGGGTTTTGCAGGCCGATGGCATTGAGCATGCCGCCGCGGACCTCGACGGTGCGCGGGGTGGGGTTGCCGTGGGAGGGGAAGGGTGAGACGCCCTTGACGGTGATGGCGCCGAGCCGCTCCATCGGCAGCAGGTCCAGGTAGTCCTTGCCATAGCCGAAGGTGCCGGAGGCGGTCACCACCGGGTTGCGCAGCCTGATCCCGCCCAAGTCCACCGCCAAATCCGCCATGTCCGCACTCCGATTGTTGCCTGCCGCCGCCCGTGGCAGTCGGGGGGATGTACTATAGCGGCGGAACCGCGGGGGGCGTTCAGCGGGCCGGAGTGGCTTCCAGCTCGTAGGCTTCGGCGGCGGTGATGCGGACCTCGCGGAAGCCGCCTTTCGGGGCGGCGCCGTGGACGCGGACGCGGTTGTCGACGTCGGGGGCGTCGCCGGCGGTGCGGCCGATCCAGGCGCGTGCGGACTCCGCATGGTCGAGGAGGACGCGGATGGTCTGGCCGACCAGCGCCTGGTTCTTTTCCAGGGCGATGGCCTGCTGCGCGGCCATGAGCCGGCCCCGGCGCTCCTCGGCGAGTTCGGGGGGGACGAGCCCCGCGGTGAGGCGGGCGGCGGGGGTGCCCTCCTCCGGCGAGTAGCTGAAGACGCCGAGGCGGTCGAAGCGGAAGCTTTGCACCAGTTCCAGCAGCTCCTGGAAGTCGGCGGCGGTCTCGCCGGGATAGCCGACGAGGAAGGTGGTGCGGAAGGTGAGGCTGGGGATGGCGTGGCGGAGGGTGTCGAGGAGGGCGCGGGTCTCCCGGGCGCCGAGGCCGCGGCCCATGGCCTTGAGCATGGGGTCGCTGATGTGCTGGAGCGGCATGTCGAGATAGGGGACGAGGTGGCGGGCGGCGGCGATGGTCTCGACCAGGTCGGGGGTCAGGTTTTTCGGGTGGGTGTAGAGGAGGCGGAGCCAGAAGTCGCCCTCGAGCTGGTCGAGGTCGCGCAGCAGGCTGGCGAGGGTGGTGCCGTCCTGGCGGTCGTGGCCGTAGCTGGAGGTGTCCTGGGCGATGAGGTTGAGTTCCTTCACGTCCATGGCCAGGAGGTTGCGGCATTCCCGGAGGACGGACTCGGGGGCGCGGCTGCGCTGGCGGCCGCGGATGGCGGGGATGGCGCAGAAGCGGCAGTGGTGGTTGCAGCCTTCGGCGATCTTGACGTAGGCGAAGGTGGGTGGGGTGAGGAGGAGGCGGGGGGTGGCGTGGTCGTAGAGCCAGGTGGAGGGGTGGCTGGGGGTGGCTTCGGGGCTGGGGGCGGTGGCTTCGCCGGCGAAGAGGCGGGCGAGGTGCTCGGCGATGCGCGGCACGTCGTCGAGCTTGAGGAAGAGGTCCACCTCGGGATAGCGTTGGTGGAGGGCGGGCAGGTCGCGCTGGGGGAGGCAGCCGGTGACGATGACCTTGCGGCGGCGGGGCGCGGCGGCGCGCCAGTCCAGGGCCTTGCGGATTTCGTCCTGCGCCTCGGTGCGGGCGTCCTTGATGAAGCCGCAGGTGTTGACGAGGAGGGCGCGGGCCAGCTCCGGTTCGGGGGTGAGGGCGAAGCCGGCCTGGGCGAGGGTGCCGGCCATGACCTCGGTGTCGACCAGGTTCTTGGCGCAGCCGAGGCTGACGATGCAGATGGGGATGGGGCGGGAGGTGGTGGACATGGGGTGGTGATGGGGAGGGGGTGGGGTGAGGGGCGGCGGGGCGGGGTCAGTGGCGCTGGATGCGGGCGCCGAGGGCGGCGAGCTTGAGGTCGAGCTGTTCGTAGCCGCGGTCGATGAGCTGGACGTTGCGGATGGTGCTGGTCCCCTGGGCGCAGAGGGCGGCGGCGACCAGGGCGATGCCGGCGCGGATGTCGGGGCTGTTGAGTTCGATGGCGTGGAGGCGGGCGGGGCCGCTGACGACGACGCGGTGCGGGTCGCAGATGACGGCGTTGGCGCCCATGGCGATGAGGCGGTCGACGAAATACATGCGGCTCTCGAACATCTTCTCGAAGAAGAGGACGCTGCCGGTGGCCTGGGTGGCGAGGACGATCATCACGCTCATCAGGTCGGAGGGGAACTGGGGCCAGGGGCCGTCGTCAATGACCGGGATGCCGCCGCCCCAGTCGGGGGTGACCAGCCGCGGCTGGCCGCCGCGGACGGTGACTTCGCCGTTGGCGAACTCGAGGTTGACGCCGAGGCGGCGGAAGACGCGGGCGGTCATGGCGTAGTGCTGGGGGTCGGCGTCGGCGATGGTGACTTCGCCGCCGGTGGCGGCGGCCATGGCCAGGTAGCTGCCGGTCTCGGTGTGGTCGGCGACGATGCGGTGGGTGGTGCCGTGGAGCTTTTCGACGCCGGCGAAGGTGAGGAGGTTGGAGCCGATGCCGTCAATCTTGGCGCCCATTTTCTGGAGGAGCAGGCAGAGGTCGGCGACATGCGGTTCGGAGGCGGCGTTGCGCAGGAGGGTGCGGCCCTTGGCGGCGGCGGCGGCCATGGCGAGCTGTTCGGTGGCGGTGACGCTGGCCTCGGGGAGGAAGATGTCGGCGCCGCGGAGGCCGGCGTCGGCGCGGAAGCGGTAGACGTGGTCTTCCTCGATGGTGGCGCCCATGGCTTGGAGGCCGCAGAAGTGGGAGTCGAGGCGGCGGCGGCCGATGACGTCGCCGCCTGGGGGTGGCATGGTGGCGCGGCCGCAGCGGTGGAGGAGTGGGGCGGCGAGGAGGATGCTGGCCCGGATTTCGGCGCAGAGCTTGGCGGGCAAGTCGGGGTTGCGCAGGTTGCGGGCGCGGACGCGGACGGTGCGCCGGGGCTGGTCCCAGTGGATGTCGGCGCCGGTTTCGGCGAGGAGGGCGAGGAGGGTGCGGACGTCGCCGATGTCGGGGAGGTTTTCGAGGGTGACCTCCTCGTCGGTGAGGAGGGTCGCCGCGAGCATCGGCAGGGCGGCGTTCTTGTTGCCGGCGGGGGTGATGCGGCCGCTCAGGGGTGCGCCGCCGGTGATTTCGAGGAGGTTGTGCATGGGGGGGGGGCGCCAGGGGGCGGGGGGTGGGGCCGGCG
>Ga0265297_10000486_pt1 | contig 115768 bp, 115 predicted proteins | sample Munlanlwell13791_FD_192502 | JGI IMG/M metagenome (GOLD analysis project Ga0265297, IMG submission 192502) | Leachate microbial communities from a municipal landfill in Southern Ontario, Canada - Leachate well 137-91 | ecosystem: Engineered > Solid waste > Landfill > Unclassified | place...
CCGCTTGGGCTTCTGCTGCCGCTTGGGCTTCTGCTGCCGCTTGGGCTTCTGCTGCCGCTTGGGCTTCTGCTGCCGCCGGTTCTACCGGCACATCTGTTGCAGTATCAACAGATGCAACGGCAGCATCCGGATCAATGCCTACCGCCGTCGTCTCAACCGCCGCCGTATCATGCTCTAAAAATGCTCTGGCAACAAAATGTTCCGGTTCAATCTCTCCTGTGATCAACGCAGGGTCTACATTAACAACCCACTCAGCTGAATTCACCGTCTCTACGATTTGCTGAGGGTCAATTTGTCTCTCTTCAACCATCGGAGGCTCTTTGGTAATTACACTCTCACTGAGTGTAATCACTTCCTCTGCACCGATTATCTTCGTATCACCGTTGACAAGCTGAATCTCAAGTTCCTGGCTTCCGCTTCGCCCTTGAATCACGTCATCTTCGAAAAGAAGTGTCCCGGGTGCCAGAATTTTTAACGTCCCGTCACCTGATTTGACGATAAATTCTCCCTCAATACGGGCTACCTCACCGATCGCTTTTGACATGATCCACTCCTCTTCCGGAAATTCATAGTATTCAATTATTTCACAATAATGAGATGAAAATCAATTGTCCGATCGGACAACTTTACATATCGGAAAGTATACTGGCGTGAAGTTCTTTGAGCTCGTAGACGACATGATAATAAAGGAGATACTTATTTTTCAGGGTATGCGCTTTAAAAGAGGGGTCTATGATATATAAAATTCGGTCGATTTGCGCATTGACTGTCAATTCCAAAATAATATCGTGTTTCGATATCGCATATTTCACCAATGCCAATAAGCAGATATAGATGATATAAAAATTATCGACAATTCTCTGAATCATTTTATCACTGTCATATTCGATTCGTCCGTTAATCTTTGCAAGCGCTTCGTCTACCTTCCTCAATACATCTTCCGCTAAACAGTATTTGGATGCGGGGAGATAAAACTGATACCATCGTCTCTTTTTACGCTGAACAATAAAATTTTTCAAAAGATCGCGAAGTTTATTTCCGTACTGCTTCAACTGTATCAACTTCACTAAATTGTTTTCGCTGATAAGGGTATATTCATCAACCTCCACGGTCGAAGGGATAGAGCCTATATGGTGAGAAATAAATCCTTCGATTTGATCGCAAAGTATCTCACCGGATGCATTAACATCAATATGACACATAAACGATAAAACGTGTTCTAGATGATCACTGTCGGCCCCGCCCAACTCTTCTTGACACATTGCGACAATCCCGTTAAATGCCCGAATCGCCAAAACGGTCACTTCCGGAGCTTCAGCCGGCTCTATTGCAATATCGTTGACAATATAAGGGGCGACATCGGCCAAAAAACGTTCGGTTACATTGGATAACGTTTCATTGACTTCGTTACGCATGGTCTCTCTTTTTAAACCATAGTGCAAGACTTACCCGATCGTTCAGCCCCAGTTTTTTATAGCACGACAACAGATGGGCTTTAACGGTGCGCTCCGTTATCTCTATCGTCTGTGCTATTTGATGGTTGCTAAGCCCTTGGGCAACGTAGCGTCCGATCTCCTGTTCACGTTCGCTCAACTTTTCCAAATCGTCGTCCGTTCCCTGAGAAACACCCTTATAATCGATACGGCGAATCAAATCATTCATAAATCCGGGATCAAACCAGCTCCCCCCCGATTCGAGTACACTTAACGCATTCTCTAAATTGACGGTGCCTAAATGGAGGTTAGCATACCCTTTAACCCCCATACGCAGGAGAGGATACCCCTCTTCAAACGTTGGGATCGGAGTCAGTACCAGCATGGGATAAGGGTACTCTTTTAAAAACTCTCCCAAATCCAGGAATGTCATCGAAAACGACTGGATATCGACAATAACAATTCGCTCATCCTTCCCTTTTTCATGCGATTCAACCTGCTCGAAAGAGCTCCAAGAATATCCTAAATCGGAAAGCTTTGTTCCGAATGTCTTCGTAAAGAGTGCCGATTCGCTGACAAGGATGATTTGAAACATCTATTTCTCCGTCAAGGCATTTTGGCGCGCTTTGATGATCGGTTTCATCAAATACTGCAAAATCGTCTTTTTCCCGGTGACGATATCGACATTGGCGGTCATACCCGGCATGATCGTAACCTTGGAGAGTTTGGAGTTGATTGCCGATTTTTGGTTTATTTTAATTTTCACCAGATAATAGCTCTCCTGCTTTTGCTGATCGACAATAGTATCGGAACTGATTTGATACACTTCACCCACCATTCCGCCGTAGATGGAAAAGTCGTATGCCGAAAATTTGACGATCGCTTTTTGTCCCGGGTGGAGAAATGCAATATCCGCAGGCTTGATTTTTGTCTCGATTAACAGGCTGTCTTCGGTGGGGACAATCTCGGCGATATCCATCCCGGGACGCACTACCCCCCCGACCGTATTGATAAACATCTGCTTCATAATCCCCGTTACCGGAGAGAGTATTTTAGAACGGTCCACCTGATCACTCAGTGGTAAAGAACTCGCATGGATACGCCCCAGTTCGGTATCATTCTGGCTCAGTTCCAGCTTCGCTTTATTTTGATAATCGATTTTTTCCTGAATCATCTTCTCCTTGAGCTCCGCTATCGCATGCTCTAAACGGGGAGCCGAGTTTTTAGCCTCTTCCAACTGCTGTTCGATCGTTGTACGCTCACGCTGAAGCTTCCAGTTATCCGATTTCGATTCAACCCCTTTTTGAAGCATTGTCTGTGACAAAGTTTCCTCTTTGGCGATTACTTCGCGCGCCTGGGTTAAAAGTTTTACTTTGGATTTGGCATCGGAGAGTTCCGAAAGGCGCTGATTGATTTGTTCATTCAAAACATTCAGTTTACTGATCAACAAACTGCGGTTCGTTTGAAATGCCTCCTCTTCCTGCTGAATAAATCCGTCGAGTTTTTGCCGTTCGGCCTTGTCCACCGAAAAATTCCCCAACGTTGCTTCCGCTAAAAGGCGATACTGCTTCGCTTTTAACCCTTCATACTGGATTCGATTCCCCTCAAAATCGCTTTTAGGCTTTATGTCACTCAAACGGATCAGCAAATCCCCTTTTTTGACATGATCCCCTTCATTGACACGGATCTCTTCGACAATCCCCCCTTCGAGATTTTGAATCACCTGCAGATGGCTGGAAGGGATCACTTTCCCGTCTCCTTTGGTGATCTCATCCACCTCGGCAATGCTCATCCAAATCAATGTTCCGAACACCATCGATAAAACCGCCCATAAAAAAATGCGTGACGATTTCGCCGTATTCCGATTTGCCGCCGTGGAGAGGCTCGACATATACTCTAAATCAGAGTCGTCGTACACGTGATGGTTAGAATGCTTCATCACTTCCCTCCTCCGAGTTTTTTGAGAACCTCTTCTTTTGGCCCGTCCGCCACAATTTTCCCCTCTTCCACGACGATCAAACGATCGACTAAGTCAAGCAGTGATGTTTTATGCGTTACCAGAATAACGGTTTTTCCCACCAAAACCTCTTTTAGATTCCGTTTGACTTTCTCTTCGGTGAGACTGTCCATCATATTGGTCGGTTCGTCCAAAAGGATAATCGGAACATCCGAGATAACGGCACGCGCGATGGCGATACTTTGGCGCTGTCCTCCCGATATCGACTCACCCCGTTCGCCGACGTTCATCTCAAAGCCTCTTGGATGACGATTGACAAAATCTTCCACCCCGCTGATCTTTGCCGCACGAAAGATCATCCGCTCATCCGCCGAGGGGTCGCGGAAAATCATATTGTCCCGTACCGTCCCTTTCATCAATGTAATATCCTGAGGAACGTATCCGATGCTTTTTCGCAGATCGATCGGATCGATCTGGAACATATCGACACCGTCAACCAGAACCGATCCTTCACTGACACCGTACAGCCCCAAAATGATCTTCTCTATCGTCGATTTACCCGATCCGATCCGACCGACTATCCCCACTTTCTCGCCGGAGCGGATTTTAAAACTGACATTTTTTAAGGAGTATTTATCCTCGCCGGGATAGCGAAACGAGACATTTTTAAATTCGATATCCCCTTTTAACCCGACCCGTTTCAAAAATTCGGTTCCGTTGGGATGTTCTGCGGGCATTTCAATGATTTTACTGAGCGTATCGTAAGAACTTTTGACATTCTGATAACTCGAAATGAGCGATGCGACCTGTCCCATCGGCGCCATGGCACGCGAGGCGAGCATGACGATAGCGACCAGAGCCCCCATCGTCATCACCCTATCTTGAATCATATAGACTCCGGAGACAATAAGTATAACCGTCGTAACCTGTGTCAAAAAAGCCGTTACGGTGGGAATCGACGCGGCTAACAATTTTGACTTAAGACTGACATTGGCAATATGTCCGTTCGCTTCTTCCCATTCCCACTGTGAACGTCCGTTCGCCCCCATCGTCTTAATCGTCTCCAGATTCATCAGACTCTCAATCAAAACACTGTTTTTATTGGCCGATGCCTGATGGGTCGCTTCGATACTTTTTTGGAGCTGCGGTTTAATCGTGATCGTATACAGCAAAATCAAAAAGCCCATAAAAACCGGGATCAATACCATCAACCCGCCGAGCATCCATATAATGACCAGAAAAATGACTAAAAAAGGCATATCGACCAATACGGTTAAAGTCGACGATGAGATAAAACCTCTTATAGAGTCAAAGTCTCTTAAATTATTGGCGAATGAACCGACCGATTTCGGACGGGCTTCGAGCTTCATATCCAATACTTTTTCAAACAGGATCGACGACATAATAACATCGCTTTTTTTAGCCGCTGTTTCAAGATAGTAACTGCGCGTAAACTTCATTAACCCTTCAAGAATATAAACCAAAACGATACCGCTGGCCAAAACCCACATCGTCTCCATCGCATCATTTGGGATAACACGGTCATACACGTTCATCGTAAAAAGAGGGCTGGCGATGATACCGATGTTAATAATTAAAGAGGCGAGAATAACATCACGGTAGATATAACGGGACATCCACAATGTCCCCCAAAACCAATGTCCCGTTGTGTGCTCGGTCGCTTTTTGAGACCGTTTTTCGAGAGCATACTCCTTTTTCAGATAAAAAACATAACCGATATACTCTTTTTCGAGTTCAGCAATATTAACCCACATCTCGGACTCGTCCAATTCGGGCAATATGATTTTTGCCTGTTTTCGGTCGCTGCTGAATGATTCAAGAATACAGGCCCGTTTACCGTTAAGGACCAAAATTGCGGGCAACACGAGCGGAGATATTTCAGAAAGTCTTTTATGGGCAATACGGCTGGTAAGTCCCGCTTTACGGGCTGCACGGGAAAAAAGCCCTTTGGAACTGTTGGGGGCGAAAAGTTCAGGGGTACTTTCTCCGGGTTTTAAAGGCAAATCCGACGTCAATACTTCGGCACTGAAAGGGGTATGATACAGTTTGGTAAATAGAACCAGACACTTTAATAACGGATCGGTTTTATCGTCATACTGCTGATTCATACTTTAACCCTTTGTCGTTGTTTCATGGTTTTTTCATCTTTTATTTTTTTAATCCGTTTAAAATAATCCCAAGCTCTTTGAGGCGCTCATCCAGTGATTTGGCTTTTTCATGAGGTAGCGATAACGGTTCAGCTTTCGGTTTTTTAATGCATCGTTTTTTCCAATATAACGCTTTATCTCTGTTTTTTACCGTCCCGATCCCTTGTTCATACAAACGGACCATCATACACTGGCTCTCACGCTCTCCTAAACGGGCCGCTTTGAGATAGTCTTCGTACCCTTTTTGAGGATTCGTCCCTTGTAGGGTATCAACCGTGACATTACTCTCTTGTTTAGAGAAGTTGTCATCCAAAGGAGGCGAAACCGTTGATACGATAAAAGGATACTCCCCTACCGATGGAGCATGTTCACTGTTTACAGAAGACTCTATCTGCCCGGACAACGTATAATTTTTAGAGTGATAGTTGCCTGAGTCGATATTAAAATACGGCATCAGCGCGTTTTTGGCTGCCAACACACGGAAAAAAGAATACAGAAGCTCATACTCATTTTCAACCTCTTTTCGGCGTGCCGTACAATATTCATTTTCGGAATCCAAAAGATCGATCAAACTTCGCCGTCCCAAATCAAACTCTTCCCGGTAATACTCAGTTTTCTCAAAACTGGCATCGCTGTATACCTCTAAAAAGGGTTTTTGACGATTAAAAACCGTATAGGCATTATGTGCCATTGTCATTTTTTCCGCCACATCCCTCTCGATCGAACGAAATCGTTCAATCGCACTATACGTTTGGTTCAAGCTCCGTTTAATCCGTGCTTCGTCACTCCCTCCGTTGTAGAGGTTATAGCTCAGCGTCACCATTGCCGCCGACGTTTTATCGACGTTTTCCGTTCCGTTGGCATTATCATACGATCTGCTATTGAATTCGGCATCCACTTTGGGATAATAGCTGCTGCGTTCTAAAGCAACCGATTTTTTGGCACTCTCTATCTCAGATCGGCTAATCAAAACCGACGGATTTTTTTGAACCGCCTCTTTTATCGCTTCTTCAAGGGTTTGGGGAAGAACCGAAGGATCGATGGACGGTTTTTCCAATTCACTGACATCCGCATAACGTCCCATTACCGTCTTCAAGACTGCCGCCGCGTCATTATAGTTATTGTCCTGTGTCAAGGTATTGACATAACTAAGAGCCAATTTGGCCAGCACCTCTTTATAATCGGCCATTCTTCCGCTTCCGCTTTGGGTTTTCAGAGTGATTTTTCGGTACATCTCTTCATGAGCTGTAACGTTTTTACGCTCGATATCCAGAAGTTCACTCGCCTTAACAACGTCCAAATAACTTTTAATCAACCGCAAAGAGATATCATTTTCTTTCTCTTCGAGCTCGTGCATTTTTATTTCGATGTTATGCCGTTTGACCCCGACTTCAGAATCGGTTGAAAAACCTGAAAAAAGATTTTGAGAGAGAACGACATTGGTGTTGAGTGTATTGAAATTACGGTTTTGAAAACCGGTCATTTGTGTGTTTGCCTTCTCTTTTGCCATACTGCTTCGAACATCTATTTTGGGCAAAAATCCGGAACGGGCGATGGTGAGTTCTTGTTCGGCGGCTGAGAGTTCTTGCCGTTTTTGGAGAATATCAGGATGATGTCCAATCATTTCGTCCAGAGCCGATTTTAGATTCAGCGCATAAAGAGAAACTGAGCTTACCACCATTGTAATGGTAAAAACAGTCTTGACTATACTAGCTTGTTTACCCAATACGTCCTCTCTTTATATATACAAAAAAAAATATGTTGTATTCTATTTATTAACTGATTATAACATACTAATTTTGTAAAATATGAAAAAATTAATTAAGCAAGAATTATTTTCGATCTATGTGATAAAACTGTTATATGAAAAATAACTTTTACTGAAGAAAATTTTCTTCCCATACTCATGTACGGGAAGAAAAGAGGATTAGATGCGAGCGTAAGAGACGCTGATGCAAGCGTTAAGATTCGAGAGTTCTTTAAGCGTTTGGTCATTTACGGCAGAGTCAACAATAATGACCGCAAGTGCTTCAGAGCTTTTGTTGCGTCCGAGACGGAAATCGGCAATATTGACTTCATGCGCCGCAAGCAACGTGCCCACTTGTCCGATAACGCCCGGCACATCGGTATTTTTGAAAAGGATCATATTCCCTTTCGGCTCAACATCGACACCGAAACCGTTGATATCGACGATGCGTTGTACGTCATCGTTAAACATCGTCGCGCTGATCTCGATCACATCTTTATCCGTTGTCAATTTAACCGTAACGAGGTTTTTATAGACCGGACTTGCAGGGAGTTCTTCCGTCTCAACTTTGATACCGCGCTCTTTCGCCACGAAATCGGCATTGACGTAATTGATCGTATCGCCTGAAATGTCAGCCAAAGCACCGACCGTCACAAACGTTGCCAAAGAATTCACGTATTCGGCGATATCGCCGCGTCCGTTCACTTTGATCGAAACAATCGGAGCTTTGTTCATTTGAGAAGCCAAGAAACCGATTTTTTGTCCCATTTCCAGGAACGGCTTAACGAATGCAGGGATTTTAGTCTCATCGATCGGCAAATTCATAGCGTGAGGATAAGCAATCCCTTTCGCCGCTTCGATCGCCTGTTGCGCCGCTTCGACCGCAATGTTATATTGAGATTCGAACGTGTTGGCACCCAAATGCGGAGAGACACAGATATTATCCAAATCGAGAAGCTTATTATCGATCGCCGGTTCTTTGTTAAATACGTCGATCCCCGCAAAACGGATTTTCCCTGATTTAAGACCGTCATACAAAGCGTCTTCGTCATACAACCCGCCGCGCGCGCAGTTGATGAGAACGACACCGTCTTTCATTTTTGCGATTTGATCGCTTCCGATCATTCCGATCGTCTCTTTGTTTTTCGGAGTGTGAATGGTGATGATGTCACACGCTAAAATATCATCAAAATTAGTCGTATATTTGACACCGACATCCGTCGCTTTAGAGGGGTGGATATACGGGTCATACGCGATAACATCCATCTCAAACGCTTTCGAGCGGATACCGACACGGCTTCCGATGTTACCGAATCCGATAACGCCGAGTTTTTTCCCTTTAAGTTCGTATCCGTACCATTTTTCGCGTTTCCAGATACGTTGATTTTTCAAATGATCGTGAGAATACGGGAACATACGCATACAGGAGAGCATATGGGTCATTGTGAGCTCGACCGCGGCAATGGTATTTGCCGTCGGAACGTTCATGACGATGATCCCCTCTTTTGAACATCCGGGAATATCGACATTATCGACGCCGACGCCGGCACGAACGATCGCTTTCATTTTTCCTTTGACGGCATTGATAAATTTATCATCGACATCGGTAGAACTACGGGTGATGGCGACATCCGCATCTTTAATTACGTCTAAAAGCGCTGTTTTATCCATGTCAGCGGCAAAAATCATTTCGACCTGATCATCACGTCGCAGAAGATTCAACCCCTCTTCGTGAATATGGTCACATACGACAATTTTATATTTTTCCATTACTGTTCCTCTGAGTATGGCGACAAAGTCGCCGTAATTTGGTAGGTTTTTAGTTTTGTTACAAGAGACTGAAGCTGGGTTTGATCGGTTGAATCAACCGTAAGGATCATCGGTTCCTCATTATTTTGCAGCTCAAAAGGGAATTCGCATTTTTTCAGTTCTTCTTTGACCTGCAAAAGTTCATCCGTACTCTTCGGCGATACGGTAAGTCGATATATCTCCAAAGAGCTGTTTTCTCTGTCTGGATCAAGTTTTAAAGAAACTTCATTCACCGGATAAAAGTATCCGCTCTCTTTTGTTGCGGAAAAATGGCTGAGCCAACTCCCTAGCTTCTCGCCGAGACCTAGGGAAGTTCCATCGTCCTTCCCGTTCCCCGAAGAACTTATTTTCGGAGCTGCAGGATTTATTTGGACTAAAAATAAGGCAATAAAAAGCGCTACACCGAAAGCTATTAAGGGGACCAGCCAAAAAGCAGCGCGTCGCATTTAATTTATTTCAATTGGTCTTTAATCAAATCACCAAGGCTGTGCGCATCGTTATCATTGATTTCGTCTAACATTTTTTGATCGTTAAGACGCTCTAACTTTTTAACGGAAAGGCGGATACGGTCACGTTTAGCATCAATTACTAAAATTGCCGCTTCGATCGTTTGACCGATTTCAAGCTCTTCAGCAATCAGAGGGTAAAGATCTTCATTACGGATAAGAGCGTCTACTCCCCCTTCCAATGAAACGAATACACCGAAATCTTTCACATCGCGAACGGTCGCTTTTACCACTTCGTTCATTTTGTGTTTTGCCGCGAATTGATCGATCGGAGACTCTTCGAGCGATTTGCGGTTCAATGAGATTTTTTCATCTTCGGCATTGATTTTTGCAATTTTTACTTCGATTTCATCACCGACTTTGAGAGTCTCTTTACATTTGACGTTTTTATCCCATGAAAGATCTTGATTGTGCAACAATCCCTCTACACCGCCGACTTTTACGAATGCACCGAAATCGGTCAACGAGGTAACGGTTCCGGTAACGAGATCACCCTCTTTGAATTTTTTAGTGAACTCTTCGAACGGCTTCGGCTGAAGACGTTTGTACGATACACGCAATTTATGGGTTTTAGAATTGATTTCGATAACTTCAACATCGATCTCTTGACCGACAGTGAGATAATCTTTAGGGTGTTTAATGTTTTTATCCCACGTGATTTCAGAGATATGCAAGAACCCTTCGATATCGTTTCCGAGGTCTACGAAAATACCGTACGGTTCGATATTGCTGACGGTAACGGTGATGGTATCGCCCTCTTCCAATGCCTCTTCTACCTCTTGCCACGGATCAGACTGAACCGCTTTGATAGAGAGTGAAAGGTGACGCTTGTCTTTATCGTACGCAATCGCTTTAACGTTGACGACATCGCCCTCTTTGTAAAGTTTAGAAGGGTTAACCGGCCCTTTGTAGCTGATTTCATTGTAATGAACCAACCCGTCAATTCCGCCGACATCGACGAACATACCGTAACTGGTGATCTTTTTGACGGTACCTTGGATAACTTTATCCTCTTCCATCAATGCATCGATCACCTCTTTTTTGCGTTTGCGTTCGTCATTGAAAAGTTTGCGGCGTGAAACAACGATTGACGCTTCTGCCGGGTCAACTTTAACCACTTGCGCTTTGATCGTTTTACCGACGACTTGATCGGTCTCTTTGAACGCGGCGAGTGAACGAGGAAGGAAGAAATGGACATCGTCCGCTTCCAAAAGGTATCCGCCTTTATTTTTCTTGGTTACCAACGCTTCGATCACAACCGATTCGAAATCGTCTTTGTGCGCATTGATAAATGCAAGTGTTTTCTCTTGTTCAAGCACTTTTTTATAAGAGATTTTTGGACGCTCATTATAGTGTCCCATCACCATTACCGTAATTTTATCGCCAACGTTAAAAAGAAGATTTCCCTGAGCATCACGGATTTCATCGAGTGAAAGAATCCCCTCGAGTTTTTCACCGACGCCTACCAACGCGCGGTTGTCACTCTCTTGGATCTCTACTACTTCACCTTCTGTAATGCGTGTTGATTCTTGCTCTTTGAAAGATGCCTCTAACATCTCAGCAAAATTTTCTTCTTCGAACGATTCGTTATCGAAAGCCATGCCTATTCCCTTGTAACTAAAAATTGGCTGATTATAGCGCAAAAATGCTTGTTTTAAGTTTAGGAAATATAGAAAGTTAGGAGTTTGTCAAGCTCTTTATCTTTGAAATGACATCGTCTATAATCCAATCGGGGGTTGATGCACCGGCACTGATTCCGCAGAATTTTTTCTCACTAAACCACTCGGATTGCAAGTCATTTTGACTTTCGATGTGGTAGCTGTCCTGACAATATTCTTTGGCAATCGAGTGAAGCTGTTTCGTATTTGAAGAGTTTTTTCCTCCGATAACGATCATCACATCGGCATTTTGTGCCAAATCCCGCACGGCGTCCTGATTATCGAACGTCGCATTGCAGATGGTATTAAATACCCGGACTTCTTTGTGAGTTGCCATCAATTTTCCGACAATTTGCTGATATTCTTCAATTTTTCGGGTCGTTTGGGCAACGGTGGCAACTTTTTCGCGTAAGTGAAGTTCATCTATTTCACTCGGGCTGTTCACGACAAAAACATTGCCGATCGCATAGCTTTTTACCCCTTTGATCTCAGGATGAGATTCATCGCCGAATATGACGATATCATACCCTTGTGCCGACATCTCCTCGCAAATTTGTTGCGGTTTGGTCACATAGGGGCATGTCGCATCGATAACGTTGACATTTCGTTCGTTTAACGTCGAGAGTTCCTGTTTTGGGATACCGTGCGTACGGATAACCGCCGTATCACCGGCCCGGAACGAATCGAGATTCTCGCTTAAAGCAACATTGAAATCATTTTTTAGACGGTCTATCTCGTTGGCATTATGAATAAGAGGTCCGTACGTAGCGGAATTTCGGTTCTCTTCGGCAATCTTTATCGCCCGTTTCACTCCGAAACAAAATCCGTAGCTCTCCGCTAACTCGATTTTCATCGTTCGACCTTTGTGCACATCTCCAAGAGTTCAAAAAAGTTCGGAAAAGAGGTATTGATGCATTCGATATCCTCAACTTCCATCCCGCATTTGAGACCCCCGATGAGAAAACTCATCGCAATGCGGTGATCGCCAAAACTGTTCACACGGGCACATTTCAGTTCACCGCCGAGTACGGCATACCCGTCAGGGTACTCTTCCGTCTCGATCCCGCAGAGGTTCAGATTGTCGACGACTGTTTTAATCCGGTCGGACTCTTTGACCCGCAGCTCTTCAGCATTTTTAATAACGCTTTTCCCCTCGGCACACGCCATAGCGATAGAGAGTGCCGGAAGTTCGTCAATCAGCCATGCGATATTTTCTTCTACCGTGACGGCATGAAGAGGAGCATGCTCAACCCGAATCGTTCCGATCGGCTCATACCGCTCATCACTCAACGTGTACGTCATTTTTGCACCCATACGTTCCAAGACTTTAAACGCTTCGATACGGGTCGGATTGAGAGTAACCCCTTCAATTACCGTAGAAGAGTTCGGAGTAATTGCCGCTGCCACCGCAAAGAAAAAGGCACTGGAGGGATCGGCGGGAACACGAATATTGAGAGGTTTCAAAGGAGCTTCCAGAGGCCAAATCTTGGTCTCAAGCCCGTTTACTTCTACATGCGCGCCCATACCTTTAAGCATCCGTTCCGTGTGATCACGGCTGAGTTCCGGTTCACGGAACGTACATACGCCGTCCGAGCGGAGCGCTGCGAGCATCATCGCACTTTTAACCTGTGCCGAGGCGATCGGGGAGACGTAATCGAACGCTTTGAGCGACGCTCCGCGGATGGAGAGAGGTGCCAAATCACCGTTATTTCGTCCGTCCAGTTTTGCACCGATCGTTCTCAGCGGCTGGGTTACCCGTTTCATCGGACGGCGTTTGAGATATTCATCTCCCGTCAGAACAAAATGACCCTCAGCCGAGCTGAGCAGTCCACAGAACAACCGGATACCTGTCCCTGAATTACCGCAATCGAGAATTTCGGAAGTCTCTTTGATCCCGTTGGAGCGGATCGTAATCACTTTTCCGTCGTCTTCGATTTGTGCACCGAGGTGTCCTACGATTTTAAGGGTATTGAGGGTATCTTCGGCACGGAGAAAATTCTCTACACGGCTCTCACCCTCCGCCAAAACGGCGAACATTGCACAGCGGTGTGAAATCGATTTATCAGGTGCGATCGCATCGCTTTTAAACTCAAAAGAGGGTGCGGGAGTAACCTTGGCAGAGATCATCTTAGACCTGCCCCCAGTTCCTCACGAAGGCCGCTGAGTATCCACTCCATAGCGGCATTGATATCCTCTTCTTCCAGCGTCTTTTCATCCGATTGGAGGACAAAACGAAGGGTCAGGCTCATTTGGTCGCCCAAACTCTCGGATACATACCGGTCCACCGGGTAAAATCGTCTTACTTGCGCTGATGCGTGCTTTTCAATGACCGCTTTAATCGACTCGTAACTCACCTCTTTAGAGATCAAAACACTCAAATCTCTATATGATGCTTGGTATTTGGAATACGGCGCAGCTTCGATCAAACCGTACGGCAGAGCATCCATTTTCAGCTCGCACATAAACGTTTGAGCGAGGTCGAATTCCTCTTCAATCTGCGGATGGAGACGGAAAAGCTCACCCGCTTCGACACCGTTGATCAGAACTTTGGCACAGACATACGGATGCGCTAACGAATGATCCGGTGTATACGAAACCAGTTCGAACGATCCGGCGACATCGGCAATCAATTTGGTAAAGGCAGCGAAATCGATTACCGAAGGTTTACCCGCATTGGCAATTTTTTCGCTCTCCATCGCTCCCGAAACGATAAAACCGATCCGTTTCGATTCACAACGATCCGTATCAAAAACCATTCCCGTTTCAAACAGCGCGATTTTCTTCTGATTCACTTTGACGTTTGCCGAAGCCGAATTTAATAGCCCCACCAATAGTGTCGGACGGAGGGTATCAAATGTCGCCGTAATCGGGTTCAAAAGCTCTTTTGACGCTTCGGTACAGACAAATCCGTATTTTTCTACTTGAATACGCTCGTTAAAAACAAAATGAACCGATTCGTAAAATCCGCTTTGAGCGGCACGGTGACGGTACAAACGTGTCTTTTTGTACTCTGCCAAATCATTGCTCATTTGATTCGATTCCGCAAAAGCAAGCGGTTTTGAGGGGATGTTGTCAATTCCGATAATACGGACGATCTCTTCAATAATGTCTTGTTTGTTCACTATATCGTGGCGAAATTTCGGTACCGATATAGCGAATGTCGACCCTTTAGGTTTACCGATATCAAGCCCGAGATTTTTGAAAATCTGCGTAATGCGGGTCTTATCGATTTTAAGACCGATGAACGATTCGAACTCGGCTTCTACCATACTGATAATACGAGGTTCATACGTCGTGGTCAGCTCGATATTCCCACCGTACACTTGAGAAGATGAATATTGTTCAAACAGTTCTGCGGCGTATCGGATACCCATCTCGATTGAGGGTTCGCTTCCGCGAGACGTTCGGTAATAGTGTGGACAGCTCGGAACTTTTTTCTCACCCATTTTTTGCGAAATGACATCCGGGGCAATATAACTGGCTTCGATAACCGCAAGCCCATCATCAGCGGAGAAATGGGCCTCTTTCTCTTGAGAGACACCGATAACGGCCACTTTCTCTTTTCCGTACAGCGCCGCAAAGCCGTTTTCGTCATTCCCTAGGGTAATAATCCCTTTATTCTCGACATCACCGAATTTTTCAAACGGGTAGGCCCGTAAAATAACACCCGTACTTTGCGTCGCATATTTGAGGATTGCATCCACAGCCGTCGCATAAGCCTCTTCGATAATGGCCAAACGGATTGAAATGATCAAAGGAACACTCAGCTCTTTAACGTCTACCGCACCGAATAAAAGGTCAGTGCTAAAGGTATCGGTATGTTGCAGCTGCAAAATGCGCCCTATACCTAAACGCCCCTCTTGATCGTCTTTTACGTTTTTCTCTCGAAGAGGACGGGCGAGTGCCGCGCGCAAATCACGTGCGATCCCGTGAATACTCAAACAATCGCCGCGGTTTGCCGTAAGCTCTATTTCGATGATATCATCGTTAAATGCACCGTACTCATTGAGATTCTTACCCAGAACCAATTCGCCGATGCTTGAATCGAGGATCATAATCCCCTCTCCCATGGCAGGAAGACCGATCTCTTTGGATGAGCAGATCATCCCGTGCGAATCAACACCTCGAAGTTTTGCCTCTTTGATTTTAAGGCCGCCCGGAAGTTCCGCACCGACAGTCGCCAATGCGATATGAATTCCTGCGCGGACATTGGATGCGCCGCACACGATTTGACGCACCTCTTTGCCGACATTAACTTGACAGATATTCAGTTTATCGGCATCCGGATGCTTTTCACACGCTTCGACATATCCGACGACTACGCCCTCAGCCACTCGCATGGCATCATGGCGATCCACTTCCAGCCCGATTGAATTCAACGTTTTGAGCAACAGCTCCGTGCTTACATCGGTGAGATCGATCCATTCATTTAACCAATTTTTTGTTACGATCATCTAAACTGCTCCAATAATCTCGTATCTCCCTCAAACAAAGAGCGCAAATCACCGATTCGGTGAATCAGCATCGCGAACCGTTCAACCCCTAAACCGAACGCATAGCCGCTGACGTTCTCATATCCGACCGCTTTAAAAACATTCGGATCGACGATACCGCATCCGAGAACTTCCAGCCACCCTGTTTTAGAGCATACCCGGCAACCCTCTCCGCCGCAGAAAATACAGCTGATATCGACTTCGGCTGAGGGTTCCGTAAACGGGAAAAAGCTCGGACGGAAACGAACTTCGACCTCTCCGAACATCGTTTTGAGGAAGTCTTCGAGGATAAATTTAAGATTGGCGAACGACACCTTGCCCGCCTCTTCAACGACAAGACCCTCTACCTGATGGAACATCGGAGTATGGGTAATATCGTAATCGCGACGGAATACCGCACCCGGAGCAATCATCCGAATCGGCGGCTGCGTAGAGAGCATGGTGCGGATTTGTACCGGCGAGGTATGGGTACGCAGCAGCATAGAGTCTTTAAAATAAAAAGTATCCTGCATATCGCGCGCCGGATGGTATTTCGGAAGGTTTAACGCTTCGAAGTTATGAAAATCGTCCTCGACCATCGGCCCGGTCTGCACCGAAAAGTTCATGGCTACAAAATATTCCACGATTCGGTCCATCGTCTCCATAACAGGATGTAATGATCCGCGTTCCGTCTCGGCAGAGTAGAGACTGACGTCGATAGCTTCCGCTTTCATCGTCGCTTGCAAATGTTCCATCGCCAAGAAGAGCTTGCGATCCAGCAACAGAGCGTTTAATCCCTCTTTATGGATATTCAGCTCTTTTGCGAATGCCCCTTTTTCCGCATCTGGAATATCTTTCATACGGGCGAACTCGGCGTTCATAATCCCTTTTTTTCCGAAAACGGCGATTCGGATCTCTTCGATTTTATCTATCGAGTCGGCCGATTTTATAGCGTCATACCACTCTTGCAAAATAGAGTCTCCATTCATGATTTTGTGAAAGCCTTAAACATATTATCACTATTTCTGAAACTGCTTTCAATTTGAAGTATATTATAGTCAAAACTCTTTTATAAATTGCTTCAAGGTATTAACCATGTGCTACAATAGCATAAAAAAAGAGGTTTACAATGTGCATTTTCTGTAAAATAATCAATAAAGAAATTCCTTCAAATACCGTAGCCGAAAACGACGAATTTTATGCGTTTCACGATATTAATCCGAAAGCGCCGGTACATGTTTTAGCGATACCGAAAGCCCATTATCAAAGTTTCAACGATATCCCGGGAGATCTTATGGGGAGAATGTCAACGTTTATGCAAGAGGTTGCCAAAGCATGCGGAATCGATGAGAGCGGATACCGTATTATCAGCAATATCGGCGAAAACGGAGGACAGGAAGTGGGCCATCTGCACTTTCATATCCTCGGCGGAGCAAAGCTCAAATGGGGCCATTTTGCCGATGCCGATCCGAAAGATTTTTTCTAAGAGAAACCGAAGATGGTCTTTCCCTTACTCGGGATAGACCATCTTTTTAGTCACCCCTCCGTCAATTACAAAATTCTGTCCCGTAATAAACCCTGCCGCTTCGCTTGAAAGATACCATACCATTTCGGCAACATCTTCAACGCATCCGACCCGTCCTGCGGGGTGAAACGAGTGATCAATATCCCGCAACGTTTCAGGATTAGCGTGTTCAATCCAGCCGGGACTGATCGCATTGACCCGTATAGGGGCAAGACTCATTGCCAAAGCGTGGGTAAGGCTCAGTATTCCCCCTTTGCTCGCGCTGTAGGCTTCGGTATGAGGCTCGCTCATCAAAGCACGTGTCGAGGCAATGTTTACTATCACCCCTTTGTTTGATTCAAATTTATCCGCCAATAATCGTGAGAGCAAAAACGGAGCCGTCAGATTGACGCCAAGAACACGGTTCCATTCACTGAGCAAAAGAGTTTTCGAATCCGTATTGGCACTGATAGCGGCATTGTTGACCAGTACATCTAGAGAAAGAATCGATTCTGCCGCTTTCTCAATTTGTTGCGGATCACTTAAATCGCAAAAAATCGGTTCAAAACCTGCCTCTTTAGACGCTTTTTCAAGGAGGTTTTCATTACAATCAATCCCGATCACTCGCCAATTTCGAGCGGCAAAAAGGCGTGCCGTACCCAAACCGATCCCCTGAGCCGCTCCGGTAATCACTATGGTCGGCATGACTACCCCTTATTTATGCGTTGCATCCTTGCAATGCACCGAAATCGACGGCACTTCCGCCGCCGCTGATCATCTTCTCATTCTCGCGGATGACATTCCCGTTATGAATTATCGTATAGCTGATCGCCGTCGTGTCGCGGATCGTATTGATCGTTGAACAATAGGTTTCCAGACTCGCCATTACCCAGCGTGCCGCAAGGGTATCATCGGCATTCGATTCAAAGCGGTACTCGAGATGAAGCGAATTGAACTTGCGCGGGGCGCTCTCGTTGCGGACGACTTCGCCGCTGACTTCGAGGTTTTTAACCTCATACCCCTGTTGCTTAGGGAGCATCACGACATCGGTCGCACTGCAGGTGATAATCCCGCTCAAAAAATATTCGATCGGAGAGATTTGGGGACAGTCGATGATAAAACTGCTTTTTTCGGTTTTGGCTTCAAAGCGCATTGCATCCTGATGAGAGACGACTATTTTCATTTTACATCCTTGAGGTAATGGTCAAAATAGATAATCTGTTCCAGAGTACGCACTTCCGCCGTCCCCCCCTGAGATACACGGGCATTCATGGAGTGTTCGATCGCCAAAAAGGCGATGACATCCTCTTTGATACGCGCATCAATCGCATGCAGTTCTGCATACGCAATATCGCTTAGATCAATCCCTAATATTTCGGCACGGGCAACCGCGCGTCCGGTGATATGGTGTGCTTCGCGAAACGGCACGCCGCAATGTTCGACCAGGTAATCGGCCAAATCGGTGGCACTAAGATGCCCGAGTTTGCACGCTCGCGCCATGTTCTGAGGCTTGATCGTCATCGTCTTGAGAGCTTCACGTAGAATTTCAAGAGAGATTTCAGCCGTTTCAACGCTGTCGAATACTCCCTCCTTGTCCTCTTGGGTATCTTTGTTGTACGCCAGAGGCAGCCCTTTCATAACCGTCAGCAATCCCATCAGATTTCCGAAAACCCGTCCCGTTTTACCGCGAAGCAATTCAGGGACATCGGGATTTTTCTTTTGCGGCATAATAGAGCTTCCGGTCGAATATTCATCGGAGAGTTCGACGAAACGAAATTCATAGCTCGACCACAAAATAATCTCTTCGGCCAAACGGGAGATGTGCATCATCAACGTCGAAATATTGAACAAAATTTCTAACGCAAAATCGCGATCGCTGACCGTATCGAGACAATTTATGCTGACCGAATCAAAGCCGAGTGATTGAGCCGTCATTTCACGATTAATATTGTGCGGCGTTCCCGCCAAAGCGGCACATCCGATCGGAGAGATATTATTGCGCTTTGCAGAGCTCTCAAAACGTTCGCAATCGCGTTTGAGCATCGAAGCATATGCCAACAGATGAAATGCGAAATTGATCGGCTGTGCATGCTGTAAATGGGTCATACCCGGAAGCAAGGTAGTCGTATGATCTCGGGCGATATCGACGATAACGCTCATCAGCGCTTTAATTTGCCCCGTGATTTCGCGATTTTTACGAAGTACAAAACGACGAAAATCCAAAGCGACCTGATCATTGCGGCTGCGTGCCGTATGAAGTTTTTTTCCCGCTTCTCCGATGATCGCGGTAAGACGCTTCTCAATCGCCATATGCAAATCTTCATCAGCGATTTTCCATTCAAACGACCCCGACTCGATTTCGCTGAGGACTTGTGCCATCCCCGATTCGATAAGGGAACACTCTTCATCGGTTAAAATTCCTTGATGCGCCAACATTTTTGCATGTGCGATTGAACCTTCGATATCTTCACGGTAAAGTTTTTGATCAAACATGATCGAGGCATTAAATTTTTCCAAAAGGGTTGACGCGTCTTGTGTGAAACGTCCGGACCACATCTTTTCCATGGTATCTCCGAATAGTGTAAAAGTAAAGTATTTTAGCGAAGTTTGGTTTAGAAGAAAATCATCCCTTTCAGGATGTGAAGATTTGGTTAATTACAGGCGGGAACATTTCCGCTATCAGCTGCATACTCGACTAGAAAGTCTTCCAGGTGTTTAGCGTTTTTTGTATAGACACGGCTGTTAAAATAAGGCCATGAAGCTTCCGCTTTTTTGGAATTCAAATGGATTTGAGCTAATTTCTCTCCCTTATTGTCCATCATTCTTGCCCATACGCGCTGTTTTTTCGATCCGGCAAGCGCTTGTCCGCCGCCGTGACACTCTTTACACGTCTCAATATAAATTTTCTGCCCTTTATATGTGGCCGCATTCAACATAGAAGAGGCGGTTAAAAGTGTTAGTGCTACTGTAGCATAAAAGGTGCGCATAAAAATTCTATTCCCTATTCTCTATGTTTAATTATAAATACTACATTAGTCATTCTAATAAATTGCTTAAGTTTTCCCCTCTAAAACAGGGAATATAATGGCTCAAAGCTGGTATTTTTTCTCTAATTTCGGGTCTAAATCCCACAGTGAAAGCGCTTTTAACCGTTCCACTACCGATGGGGTACATTCGACGTCTCCCGGCCATTCGCGTTCAAACCCGTCCACTTCGGTTTTCTTCGTACCGTCAATCGCCACAATAGTCTCGGAGCGGTACACGTCACGGGCGGCATCCATGTTATTGGTTACCCGCCATATCAGCATATACGGGTTATGGATATCGTTTTTTTCTTCATCCACAAAGACAACAATACGCAATACCGATTTAAACGCTTCCAAAACACTAAAATACGTTTTTAGCGAACGGGTCTTATTGACACTTATAACCGTGATCGGATTCAGTGTATGGCGCATATACTGCGTGGCACCCGTAATTTCAGGAATAGACGAACGCAATTGCTCCAATAATACGGAACTGTCGATCGACTCAGGGGCACTCGGAGAGTAGGATGCGGTAAAGTCGATCCCGAGTTTCCCTCCGACGAGCGATTCGGGGCTGGAGTGATCCAGCGCATCGGTTATCCCTTCTGAAATAAAGAGGCATTTCGGGAGGAAACGGTTCAATGCATAGGTAACCAGAGCTTCATAGTTTGTAAGTTTCGGTGCATCTTCACCAAAGAAGAGCGCATGTTTGACAAAGCTCATTTGCCCCGAACCCCAAAAAATATGCATGAACTGTTTGGCGTGCCCTTTGTACAACGGTTTCATTTTTGCCAGAATCAGGTTATGGAAAACACCGTTTTCGGGCATATGGTAATCGATCAAATCGGCCGCATTGGTTTTGAGCAGCGGCAGGAATACCCTCTCCGTCGCCCATCCCATATATTTATCCTCGAGCGGCGGCTTACCGACGACGGTCGCTAAATAATAAGGATCCTTACGGTGCGTTATCGCGCTGACTTCCAACTCTGGATAAAACTCTTTGAGGGTGTAATACCCTGTGTGATCACCAAACGGACCCTCTACCCGCAATTTTGCGGTATCAACCCACCCCTCGATCACAAAATCGACATCTTCAGGGATAAACAGCGGTGTCGTCAATGATTCCACAAGTTTCGGCGATTCCTTTTTGATCAAACCGTACAGCAGCAGCTCATTGACGCCGTACGGAAGCGGAGCGGTAGCACACCATGTATAGAGCGGATCACCGCCGATGGCGATGGTGACCGGCATTTTTTTCCCTTCACGCTGATACTGGTCAAAAAAGTGGGAAGAGTCTTTGTGAATCTGCCAATGCATCCCCAAATGGTTCTTGTCATACACCTGCAAACGGTACATTCCGAGATTGACAAGGGCTCCATCGAGACTTTGGGTATAAACTTGCCCCATCGTAATAAACGGGCCGCCGTCTTCTTCCCACGTTGTGAGGATCGGGAGATCATACAGGTTAACATCATCACCCTGTTGCACTACCTCTTGACAGCTTCCGCGTGTTTTGAGCTTTTTCGGGAATATATCTTTCATCGCGAACAGATCGCCGAGCATTCCGATTTTTTCTTTGAACCCCTGAGGCGGTTTCATGTGGAGAAGCTTTTCGATCTCGCTTGCTACCTCTTCGACTTTTCGTCCGAAAAGAAGCTCCGTACGGCGGAATGAGCCGAAAAGATTCATGACGACGGGAATATCGAATTTTTTGCCGGTGGCTCTATCGACCGGATGGGTAAAAAGGAGCGCTTTTCCCCCGTTCTCTTTTTTCACTTCGGCATACGCCAAGTGAGGAATCTCGAGATTGATATCCAAAGGGGTATCGATAATACGCAGTTCCCCTTTTTCGTTGAGTAAATCAATTGTTTTCGTTAGTGTCACGGGTCAACCCTTATTTGCCATAGTTTCTGCACGGTGAAGCAATTCCATCGCACCCTGAGCAATCAAACGTTTTGCCATCGCTTCGCCGACACCTTCGGTTTGCCCTTTTGCTACAACGATTTCATCTCCCATCACTTCTGATCCGTCCGGCATTCCGAGCGTTGAGCGGACAATGACCTCACCGTTTTGCTGAACTCGGGCACTCACGCCGATAGGGACCTGGCATCCCCCCTGTAGGGTGTCGACGAAGCCGCGCTCGATGGTTGTTTCGATACGGCTATTTTCATCTTCTAAAAATTTGGCGATCTCCAATACCCACGGCTCATTCACCGTCTCAATCCCAAGAGCCCCCTGCCCCATAGCGGGGAGCATCTCATCCAACGCAATCGGGTAAAAATGTTCCACTAGATTTGAAAAGCCCAATCGGTTGATCCCCGCCGCGGCCAAAATGATAGCGTCAAATTCCCCCTCTTTGAGTTTTCGGATACGGGTATCGACATTCCCGCGTAAATCTTTGATCACTAAATCGGGACGCTGTTGAGAGAGTTGCATACGGCGGCGAAGTGACGAGGTACCCACGACCGCTCCTTGAGGAAGCGATTTGATATCCGGGTGTTTTTCGCTGAGCATTGCATCGCGTACGTCTTCACGCACCGTAATCGCAGAGAGCAGTAACCCCTCGGGCATAACCGTCGGAACGTCTTTGAGTGAATGAACCGCCATCTGTGCCTCTCCGCGAAGCATCGACTCTTCGATCTCTTTTAGAAAAAGCCCTTTCCCCCCGATTTTGGCCAAAGGAACATCTAAAATCTTATCACCCGATGTGATAATAATTTTGAGTTCCACTTCAACATCATTAAACTGTGATTCGATCACCGATTTGATGTGATTGGATTGCCAGAGGGCAAGTTTGCTTCCGCGCGTTGCGATGGTGAGTTTTTTCATCAATTACTTAACCTTTACATCTTTGTATTTTGTTTTTGAAGGATCTTTTTGTCCGTTTAAAAAGACGGTCGGCGTGCCGGCTACCATCATCGTTTGTGCAACATTTTGATCAAATTCAAATTGTTTTATAACCGACGGACGGCGAATGTCATCCGAGCCGATTTTCGTTCCGAATGTTTTATTAAAAGCGCTGAGAATTTTTTGCTCGTTTTTCTCACTGGCATTGACATCCACTTTATAAAGGCTTAAAACAGCATTTTCAATTCCGTTTTGCTCCGCCGCTATTGCCGCTTTTGTCAACGTAACCGCCGCCGGATGCAATCCTGCGAGAGGATAATGGTAATAATAGACAACAAACGTTTTCGGATACTTGGCCATATAAGCGATAGCTTCCGGAACATAGCGGCGGCAGAACGGGCACAGCGGATCTGAGAAAATGGCAACTTTTTGCGGTGCATTGACCTCACCGCTGATTCGGTTATTTTTAGTATAAAACGCATTGCTAAAATCCGGGGCAAGCGTATCATTGTAACGCTCGCCGGTTTTTAAGTTGATCAGTTCAGGGGCAATAACATTTCCGTTAACGAAATAGGTCCCGTTTTGATTAATATGCCGGGTATCGGCCCCCTGTTTTACATCGGCTTCTATGCTCATAAAATAGGCTTGCCATCCGTTCATGCTCGGGATGTTTTTTTTGCCGTTTACATCAATTTTCAAATTAGTAATGTTCGGATTTCCGCCGATCCCTTTTTTTAAAAAAGCGATGACTTCGGCATCCGTTGCCGCCATAAGACTAGCGGAGAGTAGTAGTATGCTCGATAATTTCAGCATCAATGACATGGTCGTCCTTTGGTTGAGTTGGTGGTTGGTATTTTCGCGTAAAACGGTTAATGATCAGTGTTGTCACCAGAGAAAACTGCAGCAATATCCCTATCATGTCGCATAAAAATCCCGGAAGAATCAGTAAAAGCGCTCCCAATAATCCCATCATATTTCGATTGGAAAACCCCTGAACATCGATTTGACGTGTGCGCAGCGCTTCCAGATTTTCCGAAAGTGCATGGCGGAAATTCATCAAAATAAATATCCCTAAAAACGCACTTCCGATGACCTCTAAAAAAGTGGCCAATCCACCGATTCGGGAAGCAATCTCAACCGTGAGGGTCACTTCGGCAAAAAGGTAGATCAAAAAATAGATCATCGGGATAATTCCTCGATTTTGCTCAGCACATCCGCTGCATCGACCGTAATCATTTCACGGGTTGCACGTACCATAATCTGAACCGAACCGTTATCCAGTTCTTTTCCGACAATGATGGTATACGGGAATCCGATCAACTCAGCATCTGACATTTTAAACCCGAAACGCTCTTTTCGATCATCAAGCATCGCTTCGATTCCGCGCGATTGCAACGATACATAAAGTTCTTCGGCATACGCCATATGGCTCTCTTCTTTGATATTGGAGACCATAACATTAACCAGATACGGAGCGGTAGCGTGAGTCCAGATACACCCTTTCTCATCGTGATGCTGCTCGATTACGGCAGCAACCAAACGGCTGACACCCATTCCGTACGTTCCCATGATAAACGGCTGGCTCCGTCCGTTCTCGTCTAAAAACTCTGCTTTGAGCGGTGCTGAGTAGACGGTTCCGAGTTTGAAAATATGCCCGACTTCAATCCCTTTGGTGTGGAGTATTTTCCCGCCGCAGTGAGGGCATCCGTCCCCCTCTTGGACACTTACGAGATCGGCAAAGTGCGCTTCGTTCATTACAGAAAGGTCAACCCCGACGAAATGGTAATCCGCTTCGTTCGCGCCGCAGATCATTGAAACGCCCTCTTTCGTATCGTTATCCATCACAATACGGATTTTTTCCTGATCGAGCGGCCCGATGAATCCCGGGACCAGTCCAATCTCGATCAATTCCGCTTCCGTCGCATCGACCAAATCGATCGCTCCGACACTGTTGCGCGCTTTGACTTCCTGAAGCTCATCACATCCGCGGATAAAGAAGCAAACCAGTTCGCTCCCCTCCGTATAAACGGCTCGTTGAACGACCGCTTTGAGAGTATAGTACGGATCGACATGGAAAAAATGGCTCAAATCCTCGATCGATTTTACATTCGGTGTTTTAAAACGGGCAAAATCGGCTTGCGGAGCTTCCGGGATGATTGTGCGTGGAGCACGACGCGCCGCTTCGACATTGGCACCGTATTCGCAACTGTCGCATACCGCCAACGTATCCTCACCGCTTCCGGCGAGAACCATCAACTCTTTCGATCCCGTACCGCCGATGGCACCGCTGTCGGCTTCAACGATACGAAACTCCAGACCCAAACGCTCTAGAATACGTTTATAGGCTGCTTCCATCGCATCAAATTCACGGTCCAAATCTTCGTTCGTCGAATGGAAACTGTATCCGTCTTTCATCACAAACTCACGTCCGCGCATAAGACCGAATCTCGGGCGCGCTTCATCACGGAATTTGGTTTTGATTTGATAAAGATTGAGAGGGAGCTGTTTGTAACTTGTAACACGATTACGGACGATATTGACCATCATCTCTTCATGGGTCGGCCCGAGGACAAAAAGGTTATCTTTACGATCACGGAAACGGAGAAGCTCTTTGCCGAACTTCTCGATCCGTCCGCTCTCTTCCCACAACTCGGCAGGGGTGACAAAACTGAGATCGACCTCTTGTGCATCACACGCCGCCATCTCTTCATTGATGATAGTTTCGATTTTTCGCAATACCCGTTTTCCCATAGGAAGAAAATTATAGAGTCCTGCCGCTACCTGTGTCACAAATCCGGCACGTGAAAGATAGATATGACTTGGGAGCTGCGCATCTTTCGGAGCTTCTTTGGTAGTCGGGATATAGGCTTTACTAAAACGCATTATTTTCCTTTAGGGTAGTAGGTACATGAAGTTTGGGAAAGATCGGATCCCTCTTCTTGATTCATTAAAAAACTCATTGCCTCGATCAAGGCATCCACACGCATCGAGTCGGAACCGTCACGCATGCGCTCGGCAAAGGGGTGTAAAAACCGCTTCAGTGCTTGAAGGGTCGCTTTTTCAACGGCATGTTCGTATTCTTTCGGGATATAGCCGTTTTCGATAACACGTATCGATTCTTGATGTGCGGCATTGGACGCTTTAAGATACATACTTTTGATCAACGGCTCGATGGAGAGCGTTTTGAGCCATTCGAAAAATCCTATGACATGGCGGCGGATGATTACATATGAGAGTTTGGCTTCATCCTCACGCAAAGCGATATTTTCAGAGACGATCGATTTCAGATCGTCAACGTAGAAAAGTGCAATCGACCAAAGGGCCGCATCGCACTCGATATCGCGTGGAACCGCCATATCAAACCAATAGCGCTCAAACGGTACAGGTTTAATCATATCATCGGTTATGATCGGAGCAAGCGAACCGGTTGCGGTAAAGAGCAACTCGTTTTCGTTGATGGCGTGCGAAATCTCTTCGAAAGAACGGACCCGAGCATTGCACTCCACAGCAATCGCTTCGGCTTTTTCGAAGGTTCGGTTCATTACCGTTACAGCAACCCCCTGAGCACTCAAATGTTTACAGGTGATTACCGACATTTCGCCCGAACCGATGACCAACGCTTTTTTGCCGCTAATATCTCCTGCCGACTCTTTGACTTTGGCGACAGCAACGCTCGCAATCGAAACCGGCTTGGACGAGATATTGGTCGCATTGCGTACTTCCGCGGCACACTTAAAGGCATAGCTCATGGCACGACCGATTTTCTGTGCTGAAAACCCGTTATCGACGGAGAGCTTGTGTGCATCTTTGAGCTGTCCGGCGATCTGCGTCTCTCCGACTACCATCGAATCAAGGGAACTGGCGACACTGAAGAGATGGTGAATCCCCCCCTCGTCGTCAAAAATATCGGCACGTTCATGCAGTTCATGCGCACTAAGCCCCGAATGGCCCGCTAAGAGTACGAACAAGGTATCGCTTGCGGCTTGCACATCGCTGCAGCTGCATACGATCTCGACACGGTTACAGGTGGAGAGGACCATCGATTCGCTGATGCACGGATTGGCATTTAACGTTTCCATCGCACGTATCTGCGCCGTTTCATCGACGAATGCCAATTTTTCACGTATGGCTAACGTCGAATTTTTATGCGAAAAACTGACAATCAAATAATGCATTAATGGCTTCTTTTGATGACGGTTTCAATGATGGCACGCAGTGCGGCATCATCCCCGATCACCGCAATCGCTTCATCGCACAGCTCTCTGGCATAGGCGTAGGAGTTTTCAATGATATTGAATGAATCCATTTTGGATCGGATCCACCCTTTTTCTGCCTCGTCGACCACTTTTGCATGGCTGCGGACGAGGCGCTCTTGGTCTTCACCTTCCAATTTCTCATACAAATCGATATACGGTAACGTCACTTTCCCTTCCGAAAAATCGTTCAGGGAAGGTTTCCCCAGCGTCGCCTCGTCGGCGGTAATGTCGAGAATGTCATCGACGATTTGGAAAGCAAGACCCAGATTTTTCCCGTAGGTGGCATGAGCCTGAGCGTCTTTTCCCGCCAAAATCGCCGCACTGTAGGCACACGCTTCGATTAACGTCGCCGTTTTTAGATAGAGCATTTTGAGATAGAGGTCGCGGTCGGTATTGAAACGCTCCGCCATGGAAACGTCCATCATCTCTCCGACCGAGAGACGGGTAACCGATTCGGCAACCGCGCGAGCAATCGAGGGGTCAAACGACGTAAGAGAGCTGAACGCTTTGGAGTAGAGGATATCGCCGAGCATGATGGCGGTTTTACTCCCCTCGGTTGCATTGACCGAAGAGACGCCCCGGCGCAGTTGTGCTTCATCGATGACATCATCATGCAGCAGACTCGCCGCATGGATCAGCTCGACAATAGCACCGAGAAAAGGGGCTTTCGGTTCGTGCGGGGCAATCGTCAATATCAGCCGTGCCCGCAGCCGTTTCCCGCCCGAGAGTTTTTTAAAAAGTTCTGCGGCATGAGGATAATCGACCTCATCGATCAATTTGGCAATCAGATTTTCTACAGTTTCCAACATTCCTATCATCACTTCTTAGTTAAATAATCCAACACGATTCGACTCTCTTTGTCAAACAAAAAAAGATCCATTTGCGCCGTCGCGTTCCCTTCGTCGAATTTTTTAAATACGACCGTAACATAAGGAACATCTTTGTGGCTTCGTTTAGCGGGCAATAGGACTTTGCGAAAACTCTGATTCGTATAGCCCGCATATAAAATATGCTGTCCGACGATCCGGTCAAAACTCTCGTGAACTACTAAGCCTTTATCGGTATAGAGCGTCCATCGAAAGTTCAAAAGACGCTCCTGCCCTTCGCTTTTGACCAGAATTTTAACCAACTCATCTTTTTTAAGAATAAAACTCTTCGATTCTCTCCACGCAGCCGCATTCAATAACGACACCGCTCCGAATACCAAGAAGAGAAAAAAAGGTTTCAAGACTACTCGTTTTGGGTCAATACATTTCCGACCGAAGTGAGATAAAGATTTTTTGCCATCATTTCGATTTCATCTGAGCGTTCAAAGTCCATTGACTTGATCACACGGTCGATACCGTCTTCTCCGTGCGTCTCTTGCAACAGCACTTCCATTGCGGCCAAACGTCGCATCAAACGATCCAATTCATTCTGAACCAAATCCCGGTTTGCGTTAAAAACGATATCCATGAATTTGCTTTTCGGTGAACCTTGGAAAATATCGTCTTCGTCTTCAAACAGATTATACATTGTATCTCCAAAGTATCAATTTAAGTCGGGGATTATACCACCAGAATTCTTATTTGATTCGATAGAGATTACGATAATAGAGAGGAATATAGTTTAGATTAAATTTAATGTATTTAAGAAATAACAGGGATAAAGTATTAAAAGAGGGTATCTAAGACCTGATTTTTGTATTTCATCGACTCCACTTTCGCCCGGATAAGGCGGTTCTCTTCCTGTAGGGCATCGTGTTCGTGGCTGAGGGTAGAGATTTCACGGCTTTTAAAATAGATTTGGGTATTGATAAATATTTTCGGAAATACGATCACCAGCACCAGAAAAATCCCCACAAACACGTTCCGCAGAAAAATCGGCCCCATTGAGTCTTCAGGGCTGATGATATGCTGAGTCTCTTCTAAGATATCGAGTTTATCGCTCATATCATTTTCCAATTTGAACGAGCGAGGAATAAAATCCCTCCCTCTACGCTAGCCGCTATGGCACTAAAGCTTGCCTCTTCGAGGCAGACATTTACTTTCATTTCAATCTCTTCGTATTTCAAAAATTCGTAATTTGGCGCTCCGGCTCCGTGAGTTTGCACGGAGTTCGTCATCCTGGGCACTCAGCGGCTTTTTCGTAATAATCTTGCCTATAGCGTTCTTGTTCCCGCAGGTACAGCGCATCGCGTCATCGGGACAGATACAGTTTTTTCCCCATTTGGTGAAGCGGTTTTTGACGATCCGATCTTCGAGCGAATGAAACGTAATAATCGCCACGCGTAGGTGCTTGAGCTTTGAGGTTTCGATCGCATCGAGCAGCCGTGTCAACTCGCCGAGTTCATCGTTGACTTCGATCCGGATCGCCTGCATCACCAGTGTCGAGGGGTGGATCTTTTTTCCCTTCGGCATCAGATGAAAAATAGCGTTTGAAAGCTCTTTGGCGGAGCTAAACGGACGGCGTTGAACAATCGTCTCCGCCACTTTTCGAGCATTGGTCACTTCGCCGTACTCACGTAAAATCGTCTCCAAAGCGCTCTGCGAATAGTCGTTGACCACTTCTGCCGCACTGAGCGGCGCATCGGGATTCATCCGCATATCGAGTGTATCGCTCTCGTACGAAAATCCCCGCTCACGCTGATCGAGCTGCAACGACGATACCCCTATATCGGCCAAAATCCCGCAAATCTTTTCCCCATTTTCCCCGATCGCATCACGGGCGACCTCAGAAAATCGCCCGCGGCGGATTTCGATACGGTTCCCGAACGGTTCGAGCCGTTTGGTCGAAAAAGCGATGGCGGTCGGGTCTTGATCGATCCCGATCAGTGATAATGCAGGATTGTTTTCAAGCAGCAGCGAAGAGTGTCCGCCGTATCCCATAGTGCAATCGATAACAATCCCCTCTTTGCACGGAGAAAACGCTTCGATCACCTCTCGATACAAAACGGGGATATGGGGAGTCTCTTGCACACGCAGCCTTTGATTTTATTAGCGCTAATAATAGCTTAACCTCACTAATATAGCGTTTAAATGTTACCCAACGCCGACTCGATCGCATCAAAAACGCTCTTGAGTTCATCTAGGGTAATAACATACGGGGTCATAACGTAAATGACGCTTCCCAGCGGCCGAATCAGAACCCCTTGTGCCATACAGAGGCGATGGATTTTCAATCCGATCCGCTCCGATGGATCAAATCCTTCCAGCTCGATCGCCGCGATCATCCCGCATTGGCGAACCTCTTTGATGCGGCTCATCGATTCAAAACGCTTCAGTTCCTCAGCCATAGCGGCGATGGTGATGCGGTTGTTCTCGATCACGTTTTCCGATTCGAAAATATCCAACGTCGCATTGGCCGCCGCACACGCCAACGCGTTGCCCGTGTAACTGTGCGAATGCAAAAATGAACGGATCGGATTGTAGTCGCAATAAAACGATCCGTACACCGATTCCGTCGTGAGAACGACCGATAAGGGGAGGTATCCCCCCGTAAGCCCTTTCGAGAGAACTAGAAAATCGGGAGTAATATCCGCCTGTTCGCAGGCAAACATACTCCCCGTCCGTCCGAACCCGACCAGAATCTCATCGGCGATAAAATGGATGCCGTGCTCCTCGCACAACCGCTTTGTTTCGCTCAAAAAGGCAGGATGGTACATCTTCATCCCCCCGGCCCCCTGCACTAACGGTTCCACGATCAACGCCGCAATCTCACAGCCTCTCTCGTGAAGCAAAATTTCAAACGATTTTGCCGCTTCCAAAGCCGCTTCGATGCTCTGATCTCGGGGAGACAGAGTTTGGATCGATCGGATCAACAGCGGCTCATAGGTCTCTTTATAAAGCGCCACGTCTCCGACGGAGAGCGCGCCCAATGTTTCGCCGTGATAACTGTCGGTTAGAGAGACAAACAATCCCCTCTCTTCCCCCCTGTTTTTGTGTGAGTGATAGGACATTTTTAACGCCACTTCTATCGCACTGGAGCCGTTGTCGGCATAAAAACAGCGCGTTAGTCCCGCAGGGGAAAGTGCCACTAACCTCTCGGAAAGTCTGACGATCCCCTCATGGGTAAATCCGGCTAAAATGACATGTTCAAGCGTATCGACCTGCTCTTTAATTTTTCGGTTGATGTAAGGGTTGCAATGGCCGAAAAGATTAACCCACCAGCTGCTGATCGCATCGATGATCCGATTCCCCTCAAAATCTTCCAAATAGACCCCGTCCCCTTTCGAAACCGGAATAAGCGGAATGGTCTCATGATCTTTCATTTGGGTACACGGATGCCACAAAACGTTTAAATCCCGTGCCGCAATCTCTAAATTATTCATTGAGAACCTCTACATATTGATTGTTTTATGATAACATCTGTTAGTCACGGTCTATTTTCATCCAAGTTTAATGGTAAAGTGAATAGAATATCTGAATTTTACAACAGGATCGTTTAATATGATTACTTGGATGCAGCGCCATCGGAAATACTTAGTCATTACAATCTGGATCTCCACGATCGCTTTTATCGGAGCCGGATTTGTCGGATGGGGACAATACAACTACGGAGACAAAGCGGGTGCCGTCGCCAAAGTGGGAGATGTCTCGATCACTTCAGCCGAACTGCAAAAAAGCTATTCTAACCTGTTTAATCAATACAATCAGCTTTTCCAGGGAAAATTTGACGAAAAACAAGCGCAGCAATTCGGGCTTCAGCGTCAAGCCCTCCGTCAATTGGTCAATCAGGCATTGGTTCTGAACCTTGCAAACAGCTACGGATTAGCCGTAACCGATCAGGAGCTGTGGGATGTTATCAAATCTCAGGGTGCATTTGCCAAAGACGGCATATTTGATAAAGCAACCTATGCCGAAGTACTCAAACAAAACCGCCTTACCATCAAAGAGTACGAAGAATCGATGAAAAAGGAACTTTTGATCCAAAAAACCCTCTACCTTCTCTCATCCGGTGCAAAACCGATCGAAGAAAACACTCTTGCCGATGCGCTTGGGGTATCGGATAAGATCAGCTACAAAATCCTCACACCGGACATGATCTCTCTTGCACCGACCGATGCCGAGCTAAAAGCATTCTGGGAAAAACGATCGGGCGATTTTAAAACCTCTCCGAGCTATGAAATCAGCTATGTAACGCAAACACCGATTAGCGCCGCTCCGTCACAAAAAGAGATCAGCGACTATTACGATATCAACCGCCAAATGCTCAAAAACGGCGAGGGAAAAATGTTGAGCCTGCAAGAGGCCCAACCGATCATTGTTGCCGCGCTTAATGAAAAGGCAAGCGAAAAAGAGGCGCTCCGCCTCTATATCGATTATAAAAAAGGGGCCCTCAAACCCGGGATGAAACCTCAAACAGCAACCGTAACAAACAGCGTATCTCCTTTTGCTCCGGAACTGACAAAAGAGATCACAGAGCTCTCGACAGAAAAACCATTCTTAAAACCGCGTAAAGTCGGCAACGGCTATGTCATCGTCAAACTCGATAAAATGGACCCAGCACGACCAAAAACGTATGAAGAGGCAAAAACCGATGTTATGGCACTCTATCTGAATGATGCCAAAAAAACCAAACTTCAAGAGTTAGCCCAAAACAGCTATAAAACATTCAGCGGATCGACTACCGATTTTCTGACACGCAAAGAGAGTGCTAAAATAGCAGGATTGAGTGAACCTGAGGGATCAGAGTTTTTAGCTAAACTGTTTGCATCCAAACAAAAACAAGGTTTTATCACTTTAGAGAGCGGGAATGTTATTATGTATAACGTTTTGGAACAAAAGTTGCTTCAAGACAGAACATTAGCGGATGGAAATGCCGTGCTTAAGCTCAAAGGGAGCTTGTTGGATCAGGGGCTGATCAAAGCACTTGAGAGCAAGTACCCAGTTGAAATCTATGTAGAGGGGATTTGATTTGAAACGTACCGTTTTAGCCATTGATATCGGCTCAACTAAAATTTGTGCACTCATCGCGGAAATCGACGATGACAACAACGCACAAATTATTGGAGCCGGTATTGCAAAAGCACAAGGGCTTCGTAAAGGGAGTATCACCAACATTGAGCTTGCATCCAAATCCATCAAAAGTGCCCTGAACGATGCCAAGCGGGTTGCGGGAACGGAACTGCGCAGTGCCATTGTCACGATTTCAGGCGCCTACACCAAAAGTTTAAATTCCAGCGGTATCGTCAATATCCCGAATAAAGAGATCACCCTTAACGAGATTCAGCGTGTTATGCACACCTCATTGTATAACGCCAATATCCCCAACGAATTTGAAGTGCTGCATGCCCTCCCGTATAACTTCAAAGTAGATGATCAGGATTTTATCGAAGACCCACTCGGAATGAATGCCGCGCGCTTAGAAGTCGAGACCCATATCATCACGACCCAAAAGAGCAATCTGAACAACCTACGCAAAGCGGTCAAAGCTGCCGGTGTCGATGTTGAGAGTGTCGTACTCAGCGGATACGCATCCGCCATCGCCGTTCTCAATGCGGATGAAAAAGAGCTCGGTGCCGCCGTCGTCGATATGGGAGGCAATACGAGCAATATCGTTATCCATTCGGGCCATGCCATCCGATACAACGATTTCCTCGGAGTCGGTTCCAACCATATTACCAATGACCTCTCAATGGCGTTGCATACCCCTTTACATACGGCCGACAATGTCAAAATCACCTACGGCTCCCTTTATGCGCCGAGCAATGATCTCATCGAGCTTCCGGTTATCGGCGATGAAACCTCCAGCCATGAGGTCTCTTTAGAAGTCGTTCATAACGTTATCTATGCACGGGTAGAAGAGACCTTGATGATTATCGCCCAATCGATTGAAAAAAGCGGTCTGAAAGAGCATATGGGCGCGGGTGTCGTCCTCACCGGAGGCTTTACGAAAATCGAAGGGCTTCGTGAACTGGCGGTTGCTATTTTGGACAATATGCCGGTACGTCTGGCAAAACCGACCGATGTCGGCGGATTATTCGATACGCTTCGAGATCCTTCGTATTCGGGGGCTGTCGGTTTGATCAAATATCTTGCCGACGGCTACACTGCCTATGAGATCGATGTCAACCGTCGCATGCGTCATGCCGGCGAAGAGTCAGCAACGCATACCGGGTCGCTTCCCGAAGAAGCGCCGAAATTTGAGCCTATTGCTCCGGCATCCTCTACTCCGACATCAGCGGCTTCAACGCCTCCGGTCAAGGATGAGAAGATAGCCGAATCAGCGACAATGGTCAATATCGGATCAAACAAACCTGTTCAAGATGATCAACCTAACCCTATTTCCAAGTTTTGGAATTGGGCAACTCAACTATTTTAATCACGTCAAGGAGCAAGCATGGAACCATTTTCAATTGAAGAATCAACAACACTCACCGGGGCGAGAATCGTAGCAGTCGGCGTCGGCGGCGGCGGCGGTAATATGATCGGATATATGCTCAAAGAGGCTATTCCGGGTATCGAACTTATCATCGCGAATACCGATGCCCAAGTTTTGGAGCAAGGTTCCGCCGCAACCAAAATCCAACTCGGCGCAAAACTGACCAAAGGTTTGGGTGCGGGGATGAAACCCGAAGTGGGTAAAGAATCGGCGTTGGAGAGCTATGAGGATTTAGCTCGTGCGTTAGAGGGTGCGGACATCGTTTTCGTAGCAGCCGGTCTCGGCGGCGGAACGGGAACCGGTGCGGCTCCGATCATTGCCAAATGTGCCAAAGATGTGGGCGCATTGACCATTGCGGTTGTCACCAAACCTTTTTCGTTCGAAGGGAAAAAACGTCTCAAGCTTGCGGAAGACGGTCTTCAAGAACTTAAAAACGAATCGGATTGTATCGTTGTTATTCCAAACGACAAACTTCTCTCGATCATCGATCCGAAACTCGGAATCAAAGAGAGCTTTAAAATCGTAGACAGCGTACTTGCTCGCGCCGTTAGCGGTACTTCGGGTGTTATCCTCGCCAGCGGCGACAACGACATCAACCTTGACTTTGCCGACTTACAAACCGTTATGAGCCATCGCGGTCTGGCCCTTATGGGTGTGGGCGAATACAAAGGTGAAAATGCGGCATACGAAGCGATCAAAAACGCTATCGAATCTCCGTTGCTTGATAACATGTCGGTTAACGGTGCACTCGGCGTATTGGTACACTTCAGTATGCATCCTGAGTTTCCGTTTATGGAACTCTCTGCGGCTATGGACGTTGTCCATAACAGCGTCGATGAGTCGGCTGACGTTATTTTCGGGACGACTACCGATGAATCATTGCCGAAAGATTTTATCCGTATTACCCTCGTTGCGACCGGTTTTGAGAAAAAAGCGGCTCAGGGGATCAATAACAGCGAGTTTGAAAACAAAGAGGCGGTTGCCGCAGCTGTTGATAAACCGCGCGTTGTAGCACGTCCTGCTGCCCGCATGGTAGCCAACGGCGACTACACGGAAGATTTCCTGGATGTTCCGACGTTCATGCGTCAACAAAGAGACTAACCCTTCCCTTCCATGCTCTCATTTGACACGCTCATGAAGGCCAAAACGCTCCTTGGCCTGAGCGACAAAGCCACCCTCTTTGATATCAAAAACCGCTATAAAACAATGATGCAGCAGTGGCACCCAGACAAACACCCCGAAGACCCCGAAACGGCTCACGCTATGAGTACACAGATCAACGAAGCCTATGCGATACTTCTCGAATACTGCTCTAACTACGAATACAATTTGGATGAAAACTTTTTAAAAGAGCAGACCCTCACCCCGCAAGAGTGGTGGGCAAAGAAATTCGGCGGGAGATAAATATAGTCTAGGGAAGATTTTCTCTAAATATATTAACAATCTCAATCCGCTCTTTAGACTCATTGATACGGTAAAGAATCGAAAACCCCTGATAAACCAGTTTTCGAATTACTTTGCCATACTCTTCGGCTTTACGACCTGACTCAGGAAATTGTGTAAGAATATTGAAGATATAGTGTTTTAATCTCGCCATATAGGCAACTGTAATCGTCTCTGATTGGCTTTGATTGTAAATGAAGTCAGTGATTTTTGTTAATCTATGAGTAGCTTTTTTAGAGAAGACAATACTTTTAATCTTTTGCATACTTTGCCGTAGCCATCTCAAATGCTTCGTCAAATCCTATGAACTCATCACGATCCAGCTCTTCGATCGATGTTTTCACTTCACTCTTAATTTTTTGAAATTGCAAAAATTCTACAAATTGACGCATAAGGGAATTTTCATCACCTCTGTATTCGTCTTGGATAAAGCTTTCGAGTTCGGGATTATTTAACTGTATTGACAACATCATAACTCCTCGTCTAATTTTGGTAATTGTATCATTTTTTGCCCTCAAGATGGCAGTGTGATAGCATATACGTTGGCTAAATTGTAAAGTGAAAATTAATACCTGCCCCATGCTTCCTGCTACTGACCCTATTTATCTTGAATTTTTTTTGTACTCACCAGTTCTTATTCTTCTATCTATTTCGCGCTTTATTGCGCTAGTTGCATAGCTCTTGTTACCACCAATTATGGATGTAACAACACTGTGTCCACAATTTTCGCATATAAAGTCAGTTTTGTTGATGTTAGAGATGTAATTTCGGCAAGAACTGTCATCATAAACTAGTGTTGCATCGCAGTGAGGACAGTAGCACCAAAGATCAGCAATTTGATTGCCGATCCAACCCCATCGCCATTTTGCTCCATGAATGAAATCTTCAATATATGTTTTAAACTCAGATTGATCAGATTCACCTTTTATTGCTAGATATAAATTTACCAATCCAACGAGTGCAAATATAGAGATTACCAGCCATACCCATCCTGGAAGCGAATATGATGCATTAAGAGATTCCCAACACCAGATAACACCCGACCAAAGCCAAGATAGAAATCTAACGACATACCCTCTAACTACAGGAACGGCCAGAAGAACTATCCCTGCTATTATTGAAGCAATTACTTCGTTTCTAATCGATTTAAAAGAATTCTCGCTCATAATTCCCCTTGAACACTAGCTATTTATTAACGAACATTATATATTTCAGAGCTTGGATTTAACTAAATAAACAAACACCAAATCTGTTAATTTCTAAAAGATAATCTTTGAGGGGATAAAAAAGAGGCAAGAGAATAGATTCCGTATCGAGTACGGAATGACGGGGAGATTAGATTAATGAAACGCTATCGGCCCTTCGGAACGTGCATGGATAAACTGCTGAACGACGGCATTGGATGAGTTGCGAAACGACTCTTTATTTCCCGTTTCGACGATCACACCGTCAAAGAGCATCGCGTAATTATCCCCCGCTTTAAAACTCTCGGCGATATCGTGGCTGATAAGAACTGAGGTCATACCGATATCGTTGCGCAAGCCGTTGATCATCTGCGTGATGAAGTCACTGGTAACCGGGTCAAGCCCCGACGTCGGCTCATCGTATAAAATGACTTCCGGCTCCAATGCCAACGTGCGGGCAAGCCCGACACGCTTGCGCATCCCGCCGCTCAGTTCTTCGGGATAGAGCGATTTGACGATTTTAGGATCCAATCCGACCATCGTAAGCTTCTCGTCGATTTTATACTCCAGTTCCTTCGGAGTCAGTTTTTGATGCTCTCTCATAGGGAATGCGACGTTCTCGCTGATGTTCATACTGTCAAACAGCGCCCCGCTTTGAAACAAAAAGCCGACCTTCGTCCGAACAGCACGCAGTGTTGTCTCATCAGCGTTATCGACCCGTACCCCGTCAACCGTTATGATGCCGTTATCGGGTTTCAAAAGCCCGACGATGTGTTTGATAATCGTCGATTTTCCGCCGCCGGATACCCCGAAAATAACAGTTGTTTTGCCTCTCTCTATTTCGAGGTTGACCCCTTTGAGGATTTCGCGTTTTCCAAAGCTTTTCGTTACATTCTCAAAACTGATCATCTTTTCACCGCCATCAAATAGGCTCGTCGGGCGAATAGAATCACTAACATCACCAATAGAATTTTAAAGTCGATTTCGCTCGCTTTATGAAGCGCTTCAAACGACTCATCGATCGCGGCTTCCCCACGCGCTTGATATTCCAAAATCTTTGGGGTATAGACGGCGCTGAATAAAAGAAGTGTTCCGATAGAACCCAATGCACTCAAAATGGCTATTTTGTCGATCTGCATCACTTTGTAGCGCGAAACTTCATAAACCACAATTACGACGGTCATAAAATAGCCCCAATAGGTAAAACGGTGAAAGATTTCACCCATGATTTTCCCCTCTTCGTAACGCGAAAGAAGCGGCAGCGTCAAATAAAGCTCCGAATGAAAAACGACAGCGGCGACAAATGCTCCCAAGATCAAAACGGCACCCGCCGTCATAGCGATCAATAGAAGATAAATAACATCAATAACAGCTTTTTTATTCATGGAGAACCTTTAAGACAAATCCCCGATCAAACGAGGCGTAATCGGTATAAAAATCCAACGATTGTACCGCAAAAGATTTTAGATATTCCTGCACTTTTATCCGCTGATCGTAACCCATCTCACAGGCAAAGAGGGGAATATGACGCACATAGACTTCATCCAACAGTCGTTGAATGATTTCATCACCGACTGTACCGCCGAAAAGGGCGTTTTGCGGCTCATAGCTGAGATTGGATTCCAACGAAGCGTCATGAGCGATATAAGGGGGATTGGAGACCAACAGATCGATTTTTTCATCGATGCACGAGAGCAGATCTCCCTCGCGCAGTTCAATCCGCTCACTGAGGCCGAATGCCTCGATGTTGCGCCGTGCGACGGCTAACGCCTTGGGCGAGATATCGACAGCGATAAAACGGGCATTGGGTAGGTGCAAAGCAAGCATTATCGAAATAATGCCGCTCCCTATACCGACTTCAACGATTGTAATCGCGTGTTCCGAAGATACCCGTGCCAATACCTCATCAACCAAATGTTCGGTTTCGGGTCGGGGGATCAACGCCCCCTCATCAATATAAAATTCACGGCTGTAGAAACTAACGCGGTTTGTCAGGTATTCGAGAGGGACATTGAGACTGCGTTTGCGAATCCATTCACCCAATTTCGGATCAGTATCATCGATACGCTCCTCTTGATGGGTAATGAAATAGAGCTGATCTTTTTGCAGATAAGCCATCAGCAGAAGTTCCGCTTCGCGCCGCGGAGATTCGACAACCCCTTTTAGGGTTTGTGTAATCTCTTCATGAAGCTCTTTTAATCGTTTGGACATGGATCGGCGTAGCCTTCGTCGATATTGACTCGAATATCATACCCAAGAGCTCGAAGACGATCAACGACCGGCGGATGGGTTGTATGGAAAAAGCGGTACAACGGATGCGAAAGGGGGAAACTTTTATTCTCCGCCACCAGTTTTTTAAGCGCGTTGACCAGATACTCCGCACCGCCGAGTTCGGCACCGCGACGATCCGCCTCGTATTCGTTATGGCGGCTCATCATTCCAAAGAGCGGCATAATAACAAAACTCACCACCGGCATGAGGAGGATAAAGAGCATCATCACGATCTGCGGAGATTGCGCTACCCCCAATTCCATATAAAGTGTATCGGGGAGATTCCCGAAGATCGCAAACATCCCAAAAAGCATCGCCCCCACCATTGCAATATTTTTGTACAGATCGCCGTGGGCAAAATGGCCCAGCTCATGACCGAGTACCGCAATCAGTTCGGTCGGGGAGAGTTTTTCGATCAGCGTGTCAAACAAAACAACCCGTTTGGTTTTTCCCAGACCGCCGAAATAGGCGTTCAAACGAGCATCCCGCTTGCTCGCATCGCTCACAAAGACGCCGCTGCTGACAAACCCTGTTTTATTCATCAGTTCTTCTATCTTTTCGCGCAGTTCGCCATTCTCTAACGGGGTGACTTTGTCAAAGAAAAGGGCACGTATCGTCGGAAAAAACATATTGATCGCGATCACGACGGCAAATATAAACGCAAAGCTCCACAGCCACCATAACGTACTCGACGTAATAATCATCGCGACGATCCAGACAATAAAACTTCCGATGACAACGGTCAAAACAGTGCCGATCAAAGTATCTTTAATAAACTGTGCCGTTGTAGAACGGTTGAAACCAAACTGTGCATCGATTTTGAATTTAGCGATCCAGCCAAACGGAAGCTGAACCAGAGAATTGATCAACACCATGCCGATTACGGCGATGATCGTATGAAGTATTGCGCTCTCAATCGCTAACGCACCGTCCAACCACGCCATCAACCCGCCCATCCAGACCAGGAACAGGAGAAATTCGACAAAGGTTTCGACCATACCGAGCTTCTCTTTGGCCACAGCGTACGCTGCAGCGTCACGATACTCTTTTTCGCCCATCAGTACGGCGCCTTTGCATTTAACCTGATTGATATAGCCGATTTGCATGACACTTACATACAATCTGACAAAAATATAAAGCGTATAAATCCCGATTATGGTTGTAATCATTCAGTTCCTTGGATAAAAAAGGGGAATTTTACCATTATTTTACGGGAACTTTTCCGATGGACTCTTCCACAGGGATCGAATCATTCGCTTTCCCGTAATAGTTTTTGGCCACAGTGAAAGCAACGCCTATGAGCAATATGGAAATTATAACCGTCCATACAACTTTCTTTTTAGACCCTTTTAACGTATTGTAGTCTTCAATCGACTCCAACGTAGGTTCATTGTTTTTCATAACTATCTCCTTAGGATGATATTAACAAAATCTTAGCTATCTTAACCTAGAAACGGTTAACGAATAATCCCTAATTTGACGTTTTAAGTTTGAATATTATTTTGTTTATTCGTCAATTACCAGCGCCCTTCCAAACTCAGCAAGACTTGCGGTTCGGAATTTTCATGATCGATTTGGATTTCACTCAGGACACCGCTGCTGTAGCGTTTGGTCGTTGTTTTAAGAGATTCCTGAGTTATGTTTTTCACATTCAATCCGAGTTTATACGTCGGACTTAGACGTTTGGTCGCGTACAGATCGAGCGTCCCGTACCCCTTTTGCGATTCGGCGACGCCGCTCACATCCATCGGATCATCATAGCCGCTGACATAACGGTATGCCGCACCGTAGGTAAGACGGTACGGTTTTAGAGTGTGATCGATACCGATATTGTAGAGGTAGTCATTGGTCCCCTTAATCGTCCGTTTAACACCGTTACTGACAAGCGATGAGTTTTGGAAGGTTGCATTTCCGAAAACGCCCAAGCCGCTCACATACGAGTCGAGTGATTTTTTGAGCTCCAATTCCAAACTCCATAATTTCCCTTCGCCCGCATTATACGGACGCTGAACGTACCGTCCCCCTTCCAATGTCGTCAGCTTTTCGATTTTGTCACTGATATCGCGATAAAAACTGCTGAGACTCATAATCCCTTTGTCGTCGAAAAAATGCTCATACCGCAGTTCATAACTGAGTGCCGATTCCTCTTTTAGATTCGGATTACCCGTTACATCCGGGTGGTTTAAGTCATTTTGATTCAATGAACTGTCAAGTGAAGCGGAAAGTTCATTCAAACGGGGCAATTTAACCGTTTTGGCAATGCTTGCGCGAAGGTTGTCGTTTTCGCTCAGTTTAACCAGAGCATGAAGAGACGGAGCAGCGTACTCGATAGCCGAATTCTGTTCAACTTGCCGCAAAGAGCGCTCGAAACGGATCCCCGGCGTTAAAACCATTTTCTCTCCGATACTGATTTCATCCTGAATATACCACGCTCCCTTATATTCCCGCAAGCGTTGATGATCATCCGTAGTAACCGCACCGTTTACAGAGTTCACCACATCATCACTCTGTCGAAGACGTTTGAGTACAGCCCCGGTTTTGATAAAATGCGTATCCAATGCAATCGAATAGCTCCCCTCTGCGCCGACGGCGCGAAACGACCCCTCATCATTCTGTTTGCGTTTCGTTATTCTGTTATCGGTACGCGTTATCCCCTCTGAATCGTTCTCATGGTACTTGATTTTCCATTCGACAAGCTCCGTCCCCGACAGGTTATGAGTGCCGGATAGCTTTGACCAAAGCATCAAAGCATCTCCGTCATCGCTTTGATCAATAGTCTCGTTTACCCCGCCGGAGCGTTTTTCAAGCGTGTCGCGGCGATAGTCGCTTCGATTGAGTGCTCCGTCAAACATATACTTGTCTTTTGATGTGGGGGCATAGATGAGTTTTGCATTCAAACTGAGCGAACGAAACCGTCCGTCGGAATCGGTATCTTCCATGTAGGTATCGGTTTGAGCGGATGCGGTATTTTTTTCTGAATTATCCGAGAGGGTCGTATTAAACAGATACGAAACCTTTCCTATTTTTCCTTCCTGCTGTGCGAACAGTGACGCCAGCGGCTTATCTCTATAAGTTCCGGCGGTGAGTTTCGCCGTCGTTTTGGTCTCCGACGACGGTTTTTTAAGGACGATGTTGACGATCCCTCCCATCGATTCGGCGGTGTATTCGGCAGAACCGTTGGTCATAACCTCTAAGCGTTCAATCATTTCCGGGTTGATCTGCTCCAGCGGATTACCCCGTTTTGTCGATGATACCTCTTCTCCGTCGATCAGAACTTTCGTATACCCTTTTCCGGGCGAGCCTTTTTTCCCTTTTCCGTCACTGATCGTGACTCCCGGAGTCCGTTTGAGCATCTCCAACGCGTTCATATCGCCGTATTGGGTCAGCTCTTCGCCTTTGATAATCCGTTTCGCAATCGAGGCATCTTTGCGCTCTTCGATAACGCTGTAGGTCTCTTCAACGGATATTTTATCGAGCTGAAGTATCTCCTCGGCACAGACAAGTGAAAAAGAACAGGCAAGAAAAATGAACGGGCGGTAAAACAAAAAAGTCCTTTTATAGAGTATGTTTTAAAATGCACGATCTATTTTGTTAGGATCAGTTTGTTCCCTTTGGTGATCCGCAGAATATAGATAGCATCGCCGTGAACGATACGGATTGACGTTCCGTTTTTAAACAACTCTTTACTTTCAATAACGGCGCTATTATACTCTAAAGATATTTCTTCGTCCCTGTTTTCATTTAGCACGTGCACCCTTTTCGCAACAGACGGTGTATCTTTTTATCATCACTCGAGCGTTGATCATTACCATTTTCCATAGTGGTTTCCTTGATTGGTTTTTACCGATTTTTCGGGAAAAATCCCGAAATCCTTTTATGCTTTATTCGACATTTTCCCTATCTCTTTGTCTACGAGAAATAATCCCCGCCCCTCGAGTCCGATAATTTCGATCATATCCAGTATAGAACGAAATAAATGTTCCTCTTCGTGCTGTTCAGCGACATACCATTGAAGAAAATTGAACGTCGAGTAATCTTTCTCTTCCAAGCACGCTTCAACAAGCGCATTGATTTTTGCCGTAATGAATTTTTCGTGTTCAAATGTTTTTTCAAAGACATCGTTAATCGATCCGAACTCATACGGCGGTTCATCCAATGCGCCGATACGCGCCATAGCACCGGTTTCATTGACATACGTAAACAGTTTACGCATGTGCGAATGCTCATCATCGCTGTGCGCTTCGAGGAATCGCGCCGATCCGCTCAGTTTCTGGTGTCCGCACCATGAGCTCATTGCCAGGTATAAATTGGCTGAATAGTCTTCCAAAGCGATCTGTTCGTTGAGCAGTTTTAGTATAGTGGGTTTTAGCATTGTATACCCCTCATAAAAAATTTGCTGGCTAATGGCACGTATGCGTTGGCTCGCGAAAACAGACGTTTATTTGCATCCGCCTGAACAAGAGGGGCTCATACACTTGTTCTGCCGGATACCCTCTACCATTTGGGTGATTTGACACTCGCTGCACCCGCTCATCCCCTTGACACAGATAAAAGGGATATCGCATTTTTTTGCTTGTCGTTTGAAATGGTCCATCGAATTGTGTTTCAAAAAATCGGTCAACATGATAATCATGTCGGTATTATGAGGAAGCTGCTTATGGGATGTCGAATTTCGTCGGCTGTCCCAATGGTGGGTTTTAGTAGCACCCAATGTTTCCAACAGCGATTGGAGCCGTGTGATTTTATCTCCGCCGATAACCAGTACAGACATTGGAAAATCCTTTTTGATAATTTATATCAAAATTCTATCCGTCCCATCCTTAAAGTTTTATAATATTGATAATAGATATCAAATAAAAGCTCTCAATTTCTACTATTTCTGCTACTATATACAAAATACAGCGAAGAGGAAGGGGGATATATGCGTCAATATGAAACTTACCACTGTAACACCTGTGGCAACGAAGTGGAAGTACAACACGTAGGAGGAGGAACCCTCGTCTGCTGCGGTAATGAGATGGTCATGATAACTGAGAGTCTCACAGCGGTGAACCTGATGAAAGCATTCGGCGGAGAGAGTATGGCGCGAAACAAATATGAGCTGTTTGCCGATATCGCCCGAGATGAGGGGTGGCATGCGGTAGAACGCCATTTTCGCGAATCGGCATTTAATGAGATGTACCATGCAAGGGCACAGTATAAAGCGTACCATAAGCTCATTCACGGATGTGAAGTCGACGCAACAGCCGCTAATCTCGATACCGCGATGGGGGGAGAGAATCATGAACACACCGTCATGTATCCCGGATTCAGCGAAATCGCCAAAGCCGAAGGACACAACGACCTAGCCCGTCTATTTACCGCTATCGGTAAAGTCGAAGTGGAACATGAACGCGAATACGCCGCACTTAAAGAGGCGCTCATCGCCGATGGATTCTTTGCCAGCGAGGAAGAGGAGATATGGGTGTGCGAAGTGTGCGGACATATCCATCGAGGGAAAAAACCGCCGGTAGCGTGTCCATTGTGCAAAGTGGGACGTGAGTATTTCAAACGGGAGTGTTTGAAGTAATTCCGTTCACCCTGAGCCCGTCAGGGTCTTCATGGTTCGACGGGCTCACCACGAACGAATAGGAGCTTATGATGAAAACATTATGCAAACTCAAAAAAGATGAACTGACTGATGACTTCAAACAAATAGTCAAAATCGTCATAAAACCGAAGTTTATCTGTGAGAAATGCGCACGGGTTGCCAAAGAGAAAAAGTATCTCTGTAGCCCGAAAAAAATGAAAAGCGATTAAATCTCGTTTTTCATAACTACCCAGCCATTTCATACAATCGCTCTGGTGCAATATCGGCACCGTTCGCCCACACAATCGTGTCCAGATCACTGTCAAAACGAACCGTTTGAAAAACTTGCAACTCTTTTAACGGGGCAAAAACCGTCTCTTCGTTTTTGGATTTGATGTAATTTTCCAAATCAATTTCTGACTCTTTACCATCATTAAATCGAACAAATACACGATAATCACCGCGATATGCGGCATCAACTAACCAAACCATTACTGACCTCCTATACTAAAGGTTCTATTTTCTTAGGTTCTTTACCTGCTCGGGCAAGTTCCCAATCCGCAAGTAATTCATCACGATGATCGTACGCCCATTCAAGAACCAAAGAAACAACTTTTTTAGGTAGATTTCCTTCTTGAATTTTCAGTTCATGGATGAGAAAGCTTGCTCGATACTCATTGTATTTTACATGAAAATGAGGAGGATTATGTTCATCGTAATAAAACGAGATAATAATTCCTAGAAAACGGCTTACTTCAGGCATTTATCCCTCCTCTAATAATCATACCGCTATCTTCTCGCTCTCTATCTGCTCAAATAATTCGGCTCTGAGTTTTCTACGAGGAACCAAATCGATATTACGCCCCAATACCGCTTTTATTTTCTCTTCAAGTTCAATAAATCGGAGTAAATCAGGAGTATCGGAGAAATCGACGAGCAAATCGACATCACTATTTAGTGTTTGTTCACCACGGGCAATGGAGCCAAAAAGGGCGAGTGAAGATATATGATATTCTTCGGAAATTTCGGGTTTTAAAAGGGTGAGTTTTTGTAAAATCAGCTCTTTTTCGTTCATGTGCCTCACCCTTTCAAAAGTTTTGTCTTATTGTAGCATATCGGCAATTTGTTAGTTGAAAGGATTGATGATTTTCAAATTTCCGTCTATCAACATCTCATGCTGCATATCTTCACTATAAACGACTGTACAGTTATTTTCTAACGCTGTAGCTACGATTAAAGCATCATAATATTGAAACTGGTATCTATCTTTGAGTTTTAGCGCTTTAATTTGAGTTGTAAGATCAAAATCAGCAATCGGCAGAACATTATCGATTTCCAGCAAAACATTTTCTACTTGATCTGAGCCTAGCTTAAATTTTTTGAGAAGGATATTGCTGAGTTCATTGATGACTTGTTTTGAGATTATCACATTATCTTCGAAACTATCGATCAGTTGCAATACAATGAATTGTTTTTTTGGCTCATCTTCCGAATACGCATAGATCAGGATATTAGTATCCAAAAAAGCCTTATCGTGCATTTGCCTCTTCTCTATCAAACTGATAGCCCTTTGTTTTAATCGAAATAGAATTGAGCTTTTTTGGCTTTGATTTAGTGCTACTTTCTACGGTCAATTTCACATCATTCTTTGGTAGGTTATTTAAGAAGAACATCACTTTATCAAAAACTGTATCATTGACTTCCAGTTTGAGTGTATGCATCTGATCCCTCCTGTTTGTAATTGAGTAAATTATATCCCAAAATCTATAAAGAGTGTTACAACACGGAAAAAGTTTGTCTCAAGATTTAAAAGTAAAGATTGAATAGATGAGCCCTATTTTCTTGTTAAGAACCATAGCTACTTTGAAAAAAATCTTTTAGATAGTTAGGATGTTCCATTAGTGATGACTTCTCAACTCTTTCTTCTAGCCCATGCATTTCCATTTGATTTGTAATTACTTCAACGAACCAAGAAGGAGAATTAGGAGAAATAACAACACTTTGTATTAATTCTGATAAATTAACATCAACATATATTCCAGCATTATCTGATGCATCCATAATTAATGCTCTAAGTTCACGTTCATGTTCAAAACTATGTCGTTTTAAAATACCAAAGTTAAAAATGTTTGAAGGGTCAAGATTGTGTATATTGTAGTCTACATATTGAATCATTCCAGCACTTACAAGAATTTTTGCAGGTTGAAATGACTCTTTAAAGTTTCCAAATGTAGTTTTAATGGCTAGACCTTGACCAGAACCCATATATAAATTCCACATAGCCGCTGATTCAGTTTTATTTTCATGCCAACAAGAAGCACATAGTAAAGATCTATTTTTTAGAAAAAACTCTACGCTCTTTCGAATTGTTTTCTCTTTTTCTTCTCTTTCATTTTCTGGAAAATTTTTTGGAAAATTTAAAAATTCATCCAAAGTTCCTTTGGTCATATGCCCCTCATAGGGATCAGAAAAATGTGTAAGACGTGTAAAGAATAATGAACTACTATTTAACAAATGAATAAATTTGGCAATATCGAGGTAACGCCATATAATAGCATCATCTTTAGGTTCAGCAAGACTTTGATGATTTTCATACATTTATAATTCCTATTTTTCTCGCTCCCAAACTCCAGTTTGGGAGTTTATAGTATTAATTCTGCGTTCCTACTTGGAAAGTGGGAACGAGAGAGGAGTCATTCTCGGATTTCCTCCATGCTTCAACGTATATTGAAGAAGACCATTTATTAAAGTCTGCCCTAAATAGCTCGAAATCTTGAATTTCTTTGTCTGTGACGAACAAATCGTTTGGTTTTTTCGGGTGCACAAGACTATTGCGCGACCTATATAGCTCTTTAACCCTAGACCAGCGAACAGAACTAAAATCCCAAAGTAAATTTGGATAAAAAGACCCCAATATTTTTATCACGGCTTTGAATTCATCAACTGGTGACACTATTTTGACTTTTGACTTAATTTCACCATTGTTTCCTATATTCCATTCTGAACCTTCAAGAAAACTAAGAGTTTCATGGGAAAGTGTAGAGTTATTAATCAAATGATTATTGGTTTTTAGCTCCAATTTGAGCAAGTAAACTCTAGCCTCAAAAAATGTACAAAGGCATCGTAAATACGAGCGTTTCCAATACTCTATGTCTTCACCGGTCTCTATACCAACTAGACAACGTTCAACATCATTCTGAAGAGGTCCGAAATAATCAATTAAGTCGACAAAATGCATCATGCAGTAAAGCTCCTAGCTGACTATTTTTTCACTCAAAAATATACCTAAGTTCAAAACCTACCTATCAAAATTAAACAAAATGACATATTTTTAAAGATGTTACTATGAAATGAGAAAATTTACAAGAGAAAAGAGAGCTAGATTCCGTGTCGTAGCATGGAATGACGGAATTTTGTCATCCTGAACTCGATTCAGGATCTCAGATTGCGGATCGAGTCCGCAATGACGGACAAAGTGAGATTATTTTTTAAACATCTCATAACGATATTGGGTGATCGGGGTATCTTCACGGTTCCCCCACTCTTTCATCGACGCATCGTAGAGACGGACATTTTTATAGCCGAGAACTCCGCTGAGGACGAAATAGTTAAACGACGTCTCCAACCCCCCCGTACAATAAACCAAAACTTCTTTGTTTTTATCCAGAGCGTATCCCTCTTTAAATACCGATTCCAACATCGCTTTAGGTTTTAGAATATACTCTTTGTCCACCGAATAGTTCCATGAGTAGCTCATACCGCCACGGATATGACCGTTACGTTTGACGGTCGGGGTCGGCGTAACCCCCAGATACATATCGCTCGGACGGGCATCGATCATCGGAAGTTTTCCGAGGTGGTTTTTCACGTAGGTAATGTCGGCAATTTTAGCCGAATCGATTTTAGCTTTAAAGGCGGTCGGTTTAATGGTCGGCTCCGTTTGGGTCAGTTCTAATTTAGCGTTTTTCCACCCTTTAAGTCCGCCGTCCAAAAGGGCGACATTTTTAATCCCGTGATAGTTCAACGCCCAATAGATATAGGATGTTTTTAACACATCTTTTGCCTCATTGATCGGTGCGTAGAGGACGACATCGCTGTTTTCATCGATTCCCAACCGTGAGATTTCCGCTTCGATTTCGGCTACCGGACGGATCGAGAGAAACGTGCCGTTATCAAAACGCCATTTGCCGATTGCGGTATGCGCTGCATTAGGGATATGCTCCAATCCGTACAAATCACCCTCGGATACTTCGACGATACGGAGGTTGGTATCCTTTTTATGTTCGTTCAGCCATTGAGAGGTAACGATGGGCTCAATCGCCATCAGCGATACGGCGGCAGTGATGAGGGCAACAAAAATTTTCATAATTTTCCTTTGGAACAATTTTTTTGCATCATAATGCAGTTGGACTTAAAGGATAATTTTTTTCCTTTATTAGATTAATTATACAAATAACATTAATATTCAATTCACATTTTTTACTTTTTTGTTACCGAAAAAGGAATACTATGATGATATGAAAAAAAGATATTTAGCGACACTCCCTTTACTTCTCATGACTAACCTCTGCGGCGGTGATGATGCACTTCTCTCGGCGGAAAAACAAGAGATATTACGCCAACAACACGATATATATGAGTTCGAGCACGAAAAGCTCCGCACGAACTGGATAGCACCTCTGAATCTAAATGCGTCATACAGCTATGACAAAAGTGCTACGGGTGATTATCACAGCGATACCGAAAATCTCTCCGCGTCTATCTCCCAAGACATTTTTCGCTCCGGCGGTATCATGTATCAAATCGCCTACGCCGATGCCAAAAAACAAAGTGAGACCATAGCCTACCAACAACAAATAGGGGCGTTGAATCAACAGCTATTTACGGCACTCCTTACCTACCAAAAAAACAGTGCATTACTGGAACAAAGTCAAAAACGTCTCGATAACAAAGAGATCGAAATTTTCATCAAACGTCAACTCTACGATGCCGGAAAAACCGATATTACGGAATTGAACAATGCGTTTATGGAAAAAAGTAGTGAGCTTAAAACCCTTATTTCCCTCAAATATGCTCTCAGCGAACAGCGTTTGGAGATCGCAAAAATCAGCGATATCACCCCGGATACGTTTGCTATCCCCCGATTTGAGATGATCGCTAAGGAGCAGTACCTCTCACGTCAGTTTGATTTGCAATACGCACAAGCACAAAGCGATACCCTCAAAAACCTCACCGAGGTAACGGCTACCAATTATCTCCCCTCTATCGCACTTAACGCTGATGTCGGATATCGTAACTACGATCCAAAAGAACTCAGCGGAGCCTACAGAGGTGATTATTACAGTGCAGGAGTTCAGTTCACGATGCCGCTGGTTTATAACGCCTCTGCGACGGTCCAAGAAGCACAAGCAACCTATCTCAAAGAAGCGGCTAAAACTGCCGATAAAAAAAGAGAGTTAAATGCTGAGTACGCTCAAGTGTTTGAAAAAATTCAAAGCTACCGAGACACCATCTCTATCACCTCTAAAAACCTCATCCTCTACGATGAACTGATCGGTATCCTCCAAGCCGGAGTCAATGCCGGAACCAAAACGGGATACGATCTACAAACCCTTAAAAATACGAAGGCGATCGAAGAGCTGGAGATCAAAATCAATGAGATCAACATCCAAATCGAGTTCGCCAAACTCCACTTTGCACTTCATTCTTCCAAGGAAAATTTATGAGCGTATCTACCGAATCGATCGAACAAACTCTCGGGCTCAATGCTCCGAAAAAATCACCTCTGAAAAAATATCTCCTGATCGGAGGTATCGTTCTGCTCTTGATTGGAGGAGGATGGTTTGGGGTAAAAAGCTCTGCATCGGCTAAAACTGAATATCTCACGGCACCTGCCGAGATAAAAGAGCTCACTACTACCGTATCGGCAACGGGGAATTTAGAACCGACAAATACCATTGATGTGGGGATTGAAGTTTCCGGAACCATTACCGACGTACTGGTCGATTATAACGATCATGTCAAAGCGGGTCAACTATTAGCACGGTTGGATACGACTAAACTGATGTCCCAAGTAACCAGTTCAAAAGCGTCCCTTTTGCGCTATCAAGCCAATATTTCCGCTGCAAAAGCCTCACTCTCCAATGCCAAAAATGAGTATGAGCGTATCCATAAAATGTATAAAGAGACCGGAGGTAATTACCCCTCTAAAAAAGAGGTGGATGAGACAGACAATGCCCTCCTCTCCGCCAAAGCAGGTTTAGAAGCGGCAATCGCCCAATCCGCACAAGCCAGCGCAGAACTCGAAGCCCATGAGGATAACCTTCGCAAAGCGATCGTCGTCTCACCGGTAGAAGGGATAATTTTGGAACGTAAAGTGGAACCGGGGCAAACCGTCGTTGCGTCGATGCAAACGCCTGTTCTCTTTACAATGGCAAAAAGTCTCGATACGATGAAAGTCCTCGTCAGTGTGGATGAAGCCGATGTCGGTGAAGTCAAAGAGAATCAAAAGGTAACTTTCAGCGTCGATGCCTACCCCAACCACCAGTTTAAAGGGATCATCACGCAACTGCGACTGAACTCTCAAATGGTCAATGGGGTAGTAACCTACGATGCCGTCGTCGAAGTCCCAAATAGTGATTTAAAACTCCGTCCGGGGATGACGGCAACGGCGCAGATTATCACCGGTGTTTTACCAAATACTCTCATTGTCCCGAATGCAGCGCTCCGTTTCACCCCACCAAAATCAAAAGATGAGAAAATAGATTCTGTTCAAGAAACGAGCAAAACAAACGAAAAATCGGTGTGGATTCTCAAAGAGAAAAAACCCTCAGCGATCAATGTCAAAGTGGGCAAAAGCGACGGTATTTCAACCGCCGTTACCTCACCGAACCTCAAAGCGGGTGATAAGGTTATCATCGGTGTCAAAGAGAATGGCGAATGAGTACCCTCTCTGATTGCGTCATCAGCTTTAGCGGTGTCACCAAATCGTATGGAGAGGGTGAAGCGACGGCGTATGCTTTGCGCGGTGTTGATTTAGAGATTAAAAGCGGTGAGTTTGTCGCTATCATGGGCCCAAGCGGATCAGGGAAATCGACGGCGATGAACATCATCGGATGTCTCGATACCCCATCACAAGGAGAATACCTCTTTGAAGGAGTAGATGTCGGGAACCTCTCACGCGATCAACGAGCACTCTTGCGTCGTAACTACATCGGATTTATCTTTCAAGGGTTCAATCTGTTGGGAAAAACTTCGGCGGTCGAGAATGTTGAGCTTCCTCTGTTGTATCGTGGGTTCCCTGCCGATATTCGCAGGGCCAAAGCACTCGAAGCCCTCAAAAGCGTCGGATTGGAGCACGTCGCCCACCATACTCCGGGTGAACTCTCAGGAGGACAGCAGCAGCGTGTCGCTATCGCCCGCGCTATCGTCACCGATCCCCTTATCCTCCTCGCGGATGAGCCTACGGGAAATCTCGACAGTGCCAAAAGTATCGAAGTGATGGAGCTGTTACAATCCTTTAACCGTGACAAAGGGATCACCATCATCATGGTCACCCATGAGGATGATATGGCCGCGTATTCAGAGCGGACCATCCATTTTCGTGATGGACTCATTGACAAGGCGCACGTATGATTTGGAATGCTTTTCTCCTCGCTCTGCGAGAAATTCGACGCAGTGCGATGCGCTCTATCCTCACAACATTGGGGATCGTGATCGGGGTGGCTTCGGTAATCGCTATGGTGATGCTCGGCGATGCGACCACCGCCTATGTCTCCAACAGTATCTCCAAACTCGGTACCAACATGCTCATCCTCCGCCCAGGTCAAGATCGTAGAGGACCGCGCAGTGAAGATAGCACCGCCAAACGGTTCAGCCACGATGATCTCCAAGCGATTCACCGTGAAATCACCGATATACGAGGCGCTGCACCGATAGGTTCCAAAGGGGTTCAAGCGGTTTATGGAAACCAAAACTACTCTACCACCATCGATGGAAGTGATAACGACTATTTCGCCGTCAAAGACTGGGTGTTTGAATCAGGACGGATGTTCGCCCCCGCAGAACTCCAAGCGGGTAAATCGGTCTGTGTCATCGGAGAAACCGTACGGAGCGAACTTTTCGGCGATCAAGATCCCCTCGGGGCTTCCATACGTTTAGGAACCTTTTCATGCCAAGTGATCGGATTACTCAAACCCAAAGGTGCTTCGATGTTCGGGATGGATCAAGATGATATTATCGTCGTCCCCATTCGACTGCTACAGCGACGTGTCAGCGGCAACCAAGAAATCTCGATGATTCTGGTCTCGGCATCTTCGCCTAGTGTGATCGAAAATGTCAAATCTTCCCTCACCGCCCTCTTTCAAGAACGCCGCCGAATTAAGATGGGAGAAGAGGATGATTTCAGTGTCCGTGATATGCGTGAGATGGTTCAAACACTTACCTCCACCACCAAAATGCTCACCCTCCTCCTCGGTGCCGTCGCGACTATCAGTCTCCTTGTCGGCGGTATCGGCATCATGAATATTATGCTCGTCTCCGTCACCGAGCGGACTCGTGAAATCGGAATTCGTCTCGCTATCGGAGCACTGGAGAGAGAAGTATTATTGCAGTTTTTAGTCGAGGCGATCGTCCTATCCTCTTTGGGAGGGGTGATAGGAGTGATATTAGGATTAGGTTTCGGAGTCGGGATCAGCTTTTTCTTTGATCTGCCGCTGGTGTTTAACACCTCGATAGTTATTATCGCTTTTTTATTTTCTACCCTGGTCGGGATTGTATTCGGATACTTTCCCGCACGAAAAGCTGCCCGTCTCAATCCTATCGATGCTTTACGATATGAATAATCGGCCGATATTAGAATATACCTTTTAAAGGAGCTATGATGCAAATTGGAAGCGGAACATCGATTAATCCCTACAGCCAAAGTGCCTTGGGATTAAACGAAAAAGAGACCCAAGATTTTAAAGAAAAAATCAAAAGCGGTGAGATATCCGGCAAGACCCTCTCTCAAGCCTATCTCGTCGAATACAGCCTTCAGGTCGAGAGTTATTCATCCAATAATCTCCAAGCACAAAGCGCTACGTTTGATATAGCCAAAGTCAAAGATATACTAAACAGCATCGATTTTCAATCAATAGGCTATACCGGCAAACCGATCGCCGATATGACCCCGGACGAGGCCAAAGCTCTGGTGAGCGAGGATGGCTATTTCGGTGTCTCTCAAACCTCAACACGATTATCGGATTTTGTATTGAGCGGAGGAGGAGATGATATCGAAAAACTCAAAGCGGGCCGCGAAGGGATCATTCAGGGATTTAATGAAGCAGAGAAACTATGGGGAGGCAAACTACCCGATATATCTTATGAAACACTGGATAGAGCATTAGCGACCATCGATGAAAAAATCACCTCCTTAGGAGGAAAAGTGCTTGATACTACGGCATAACTTTTTCCGTCCAATGCGATAAACAATGACGAAAAGTCGGCACCTCCCATCAGTAATCCGATAGGCGGCATGATAATGGTAGATACCTTTGTTTATAAACCTTAGAAAAATAACCGAAAAATGACGTAACGGAGTTATTATTCGATTTCGACACCACATCTATGATCGAAAAAGTACACAAATAGGTTTCTAATGGCTTCATTATTTTCATCTTCCTTTCTATCCTATACCTATCGTACGAAAGAGTTAAGGGCGGGTATATTTGTTTTTCTTATTACTTTCGCCGTATCGGCCGGTGTAGTTTGGCATTTCGATTCGATGCATGTCAAAGAGATGAAACATGAAATCAACGATATTGCAAAAGATAATGTTTTCCGTTTAAATAAAAATATCCATCAAATCATGGCACTCAGTTATCCGCTCTCTTCGGTCGTGCATGAAAGCGGAGCAATAAGTAATTTTAACTTTATTGCCGAAAAACTAATAATCTTTTACCCCCTTATTTCCGAGATTGCTCTTGCACCGGATGGGGTCATCACCCATGTTATCCCCTACAAAGAAAATGAAAAGGCGGTAGGCTTTAACCTATTGTCCGATCCGCATCAACAGACTGAAGCGATCCTCGCACGTGAAAGCGGAAAACTGACTCTGGCAGGTCCCCTGCATCTGGTACAGGGAGGAGATGGGCTTGTAAGCCGTTTTCCCGTATTTATCGGAAAGGAAAAAAAGTTTTGGGGATTTATCCTCATTGTTATCCGTTTTCCTGAAATTCTTCATGCCGGTGCACTGGAAAATCTAACCGAAAACGGGTATGAATATACTCTTACCCGAATCCATCCCAAAACAAAACAGGTGCAGATTATAGCCGCATCAGGCACCAATGTGCTGGATCATCCCCTCAGAACGATTATTAAACTTCCCAACGTACAATGGACGCTAAATATCGCTCCCGCCAATGGATGGCATACCTCCTGGCTATTCTTGGCACTGCAGGGGACACTCGGTTTTTTTATCAGCTTTCTGATGGGATACATTGCCAAACAACATTTCGAACTTCGAAACCACCGCCGTATCCTCGAAAAGCGGGTTCAAGAACGTACTTTAGAGATTTTAAAAACTAAAAATCAACTCCATACGCTGCTCGATACCATTCCCGATCTCATATGGCTTAAAGACAGTAACGGCATATACCTCCTGTGCAACCCGATGTTCGAACGTTTTTTCGGTGCGAAAGAGGACGAAATCGTCGGAAAAAGCGATTACGATTTTGTCGACAAAGAACTAGCCGATTTTTTCCGCCAAAAAGACCGTACCGTCATGCAGAGCAATATGCCCAGCATCAATGAAGAGTGGGTTACGTTCAGGGATGATGGACGCCGCGCCCTTCTTGAGACCGTTAAAACCTCCATGCTGGATGAAAAAGGGAATCTTCTGGGCGTTTTGGGAATTGCACGTGATATTACGGAACGTCACAATCATGAAGTACGTATCGAGCAGCTTTCCCTTCTCTATGCAGCTCTCAGCCACTGTAATAAAGCGATTGTCCGTTCATCCACCCCTGAAGAGCTTTTCCAAGAAATCTGCAAAGGGATTGTTTCTGAACATAGTATCGCCATGGCGTGGATCGGGCTGATTGACCCGATAACAAAACGTGTCAAACCGGTCGCTTCGTACGGAGACACACATCATTATCTCGACGGAATAGAGATTTCCACCCAGCCGGATACGGTAACCGGCAGAGGACCGACAGGAACAGCTATACGGGAAAATCGCCCCTATTGGTGCCAGGATTTTTTAAATGACGATTCCACCGCCCCGTGGCATAAACGCGCTATGACGGCAGGATGGAAAGCTTCCGCGGCATTACCGTTTCATTTATACGGTGAAGTTGTAGGGGCATTCACCGTCTACTCGTACAAGCGCAACGCTTTTGACCCTTCAAGTCAAGAATTGCTCAAAGAGATGACCATGGATATCAGCTTTGCCATGGAAAATTTTGATCATGAAACGAATCGGGCATTGTCAGAAGCGCGGCTCCATCAAACAGAACAGCTACTTGAAGAGATGAGCGCCATTGCTCATATCGGCGGATGGGAAATCAATCCGAAAACCAATGCCGTAACCTGGACGAAAGAAGCGGCACAGATTTTCGACATGGATCCGAATGATACCGTCACGCTAGAAGCCGGGCTAAGTGTCTTTCACGGAGAATGGCATGAAAAAATCAAAACGGCTTTGGATCAAGCGATTTATCAGGTGACCCCTAGTGATCTTGAGCTGCATATCGTGACACTTAAAGGGAATGAAAAATGGATTCGTGTTATCAGCACCCCTCTCGTCCGAAACGGTGAAGTGGTTGACGTTCACGGTTCGGTTCAGGATATTACGGTCCAAAAAACAACCGAAGAGAAAGTACATTGGCTTGCCCATTTTGATCCTCTTACAGCACTTCCGAACCGCACGCTGCTCAACGATCGGGTCGATTACGCCATTCATATTGCCGAGCATAATCAAAGTTCGCTCGCTTTGCTCTATGTTGATCTGGATCATTTCAAATACATCAATGATACCCTCGGGCACCATATCGGTGATGAGATGCTGGTTCACGTCGCTTCGCGTATCCAAACCGTACTCCTTGAAGCCGACACCCTCTCACGACAGGGGGGGGATGAGTTTATGATTCTTTTACCGAGTGCAGATTCTGACCATGCGGCGCACGTAGCCGAAAAGCTGGTAGAGTATGTTTCTCAGCCTTATCAACTTCAAAACCATGATCTCTCAGTCACCCTCTCTATCGGGATTGCCCTCTATCCGATCGACGGAACCAACCTTACCGAACTCTCCCAGGCAGCCGATGCGGCGATGTATCGCGCAAAACATGACGGACGAAACTGCTACCGCTTTTTTGCCCCGGAAATTCAGGAACGCTCAGCTCGAAATCTTGAACTTGAAAATGCGCTTCGCTCTGCATTGGCTCGTAATCAACTGGAGCTTTATTATCAACCTCAGCTCTGTATAGAGACCCAGAAACTTGTCGGTGCCGAAGCACTCTTGCGATGGACTCATCCGACGCTCGGAGCCGTCTCTCCATCAGAATTTATTCCGATTGCCGAAGAGAGCGGCCAAATCATAGCAATCGGCGAATGGGTACTGCGCCAAGCGCTCGGGCAGCTCAAAATGTGGATTGATGAGGGATTGGAACCTTTTATCATGGCCGTTAATCTCTCCGCCATCCAATTTCGGCACCCGAATTTGGTTTCCCAAATTTTAGGAATTCTAAAGGAGCTTAAACTGCCTCCGCAATACCTCGAGCTGGAGCTAACGGAACGGATCGCATCGGAAAATCCGCTTCAGGCTATCGATATTATGAATACACTCTATGACCACGGAATACGGATGTCGATCGATGATTTCGGTACCGGATATTCTTCGCTTAACTATCTCAAAAAATTTCGGGTCTATAAACTCAAAATAGATCAATCGTTCATCCATGACATCGCCGATAATGCCGAAGACCAAACGATTGTCAATACAATTGTCAATATGGCACACAGCCTTAATATGATCACTATCGCCGAGGGGGTTGAAACGGCCGAACAGCTCGATCTGCTCCGACAAAACGGATGTAAAGAAATGCAGGGATATTATTTCAGCGAACCTATCCCCTCAGAGATGTTCAAAACATTTGTACAGAGTTTACCGAAAAGTTAAACCCGTTTTATCCATTTTCTCCCCTCTTCGGCAACCGATATCGTTACATTAACGGTAATACAAACGTAGGTTGATAAGGATAATTTCCTGAAGCGAAGGAGCTTTTCGCATTTCATAAATACTTAATACTAATCCCTCTATAATAGATAAAATTTATGATCAAAAAGATTGATAGATGCTTAAAAACTTTCGAAAATCGGTACTTTCCAGATACTTCCGATTTATCCTAGTCGCATTTATGATTTTAGTCCTGTCATCATTAATCTGGAATATCATTAATGTCAATCAGCAGGTTTTGCAGCTCGCCGAACTTGAAGCCCAAACCAATCTCAATAAAGACCGGGCATTCAGGCTCTGGGCGACACGGCACGGCGGAGCCTATCTGATGGTCAACGAAGATACCAAGCCTGTCGAATTCCTAGCCGACATTAAAGAGCGCGACATTACATCTCCCTCAGGCCAGACACTGACCCTTTACAATCCGGCCAGCATGTTACGCGAAATCATGAATGACTATTCCAATCTTTACGGAATCAAAGCCCGCATTACCGGTAAAATGTACCTCAATCCGGAAAATGCCCCCGATGCATGGGAGATGAAAGCGCTTGATGAATTGAGCCTCGGTAAAAAAGAGTTTAAAGAGGTCATTCTAAATGACGGGAACGCTTCTTTACGGGTAATGCAGCCGATGTATATGGAACAAGGGTGTATGAAATGTCACGCATGGACGGGACTCAAAGTAGGTGAACTCAGAGGGGGGACGGATGTCATTATTCCCCTTGAGCTGTTTGCCGCATTTAAAAGCAGCTCGATACAAAATCTTATTGTGAGCCATTTACTCATATGGATCATCGGCTTCGGGCTCCTTTTCTTTTTGGGCCGGCGTCTGAGCCGAAGCGAGCTCTCTACCCATATTCATGAGAAAAAACTGGCTATTCTTTCCCACGCCCTGCAGCAAAGTGCAAACGGCATTATCATCACAAACTCATCCGGTATTATCGAATACGTCAATCAGGCTTTTTTAACGATCAACGGTTTTTCAGAATCTGAACTCATCGGAACCACCCCTAAAAAAATGAAATCGGGGCTAAACCCTCCCGAATTGTATGATGAGATGTGGTCTACGATTACACAAGGATACACATGGAAAGGGGAATTCAAAAACCGTAAAAAAAGCGGTGCGATTTATTGGTGTTTTGAAACGATCTCCCCTGTTTTCGACGATAACAACAATATCACCCACTACATAGGAATTATCGAAGATATTCAAGACCGTAAGACGACCGAAGAACGTATCCGCCATTTAGCAAAGTTTGATCCGCTTACCAATCTTCCAAACCGAAATTTTTTCCGCGATGAACTCGAAAGCAGAATTATTCAATCCAACAGTAACGACCAAATTTTCGGACTTCTCTATATTGATCTTGACCGTTTTAAAATGGTCAATGACTCGCTAGGGCATACGGTCGGCGATAAACTTTTACAACAATTAGCAGAACGTTTTACCGCTATCAATATTCATAATCATTTCATTGTCCGCCTGGGTGGAGACGAATTTGCCGTTATAACGACACTGGTCGATTCCCAAAAAACAATCGAAACATTCGCCAAAAAAGTTCAGGATGCTATCAAAACGCCGTTTAATATTGAAAATAATGACATTTATATGACCGCCAGTATCGGAATCGCTCTCTATCCCCAAGACGGAAAGGACAGCGAACTGCTTATAAAAGCGGCGGATATGGCGATGTACGGCGCTAAGATCAACGGAAAGAATACCTATCTGTTCTTCGAACCGGTGAAAGGGGATTTTGCCTCCGAAACACTCATCATTGAAAACGGTCTGCGAAAAGCATTGAAAAACAATGAATTGTTTCTGGTCTATCAGCCGAAATGGGATACCAAAGAGGATAAATTCATAGGATTAGAGGTATTGGTCCGATGGCAAAGTCCCGAACTCGGATTTATGAATCCGGGGCAATTTATCTCTATCGCCGAAGAGACGGATTTGATCATTATTTTGGGTGAATGGATTTTGAAAGAAGCGTTAAACGCTATGATGGAACTTTCAAAAACAATCGGATTTGTCCCTAAAATATCGGTTAACCTTTCACCGGTACAGTTTCGAAACAATGCACTCAATACGACAATCAAAGAGATTTTGGAAGAGACCCGCTTTCCCCCGGAAAAACTTGAATTGGAAATCACCGAAGGGGCCCTCGTTACCAATCCGAAAATGGCCATAGAGAAGATGAACGATCTCGTCAATCTCGGAATCACGTTTTCAATCGATGACTTCGGTACAGGCTATTCATCGATGTCCTATCTTAAAAAATTTCCGGTATCTACCCTTAAAATCGATAAATCCTTTGTAGACGATGTGGTCAGCGATCATCAAGACAGAGCTATTATTGAAGCCATCATCACGTTAGCCGCCTCTTTGGAGATGAAAACGATAGCCGAGGGGGCTGAAACGAAAGAGCAGGTTGATATTTTAAATTTCATCGGCTGCTATGCGATTCAGGGATATTGGCATAGCCGTCCGCTGGACTACCCCGCGTTAATGGCTTATTTTCAAAACCAAAACTAAGCCGTCAGCTACCGTCCGCTATAATACGCAGATGAACAGCGAACGTCCTATTTTCAACATTGATCCCACTCCGACCCTCCCGACACGCCAATGCCGTCTTATGGCACGTGCCATAGGGTGGAGTCTGAGTTATGGAAACTATAGTATTGCATTGATCGTATGGTGGAAAAGCGACTGGTTTATCGCTATCGGAATGCTATTGCTGGGGTATATCGTTTTTGGAATCATCCGAAGCAAACTCCGCAACGAATCAATCCCTCCGGCACAACGTGAAACGCCCTATAACGATTACGCGATTGCGACTTGGTATTTGTCACGAATTACTTGTTTTACACTCCCTAAGGAATAAATAAATATGGCATTAGTCGATCTCCTCGGTGTCAGCAAACACTACGAAGCCCAAAAGATTTTAGAAAATATCAATTTCCACATCGATGAGGGGGAACGGGTCGTTATCGTCGGGAAAAACGGCAGCGGTAAATCGACCCTGATGAAGATTGTCCACGGCTCGCTCGATGCCGATGAGGGGGAGAGAATCAACCGTCAGGGGATCGAGATCAAAATGCTCTCCCAAGTCCCTGCGTTCGATCCCTCACACAATGTTCGTGAAGCGATTGAAGCGGGTTTAGGAGAGCTTCGGACGGCAAAAATACGATTTGATGAGATTTCAATCCTCCTCGCTGAGCAATTTGACAATGAAACTCTCTTGCAAGAGCAATCACGCCTCACCACCTTTCTCGATCATCACAATGCATGGAATCTCGATGATAAAATCGAGCGGGTAATGCACCATTTCATGCTCAAAGAGTATGAAGAGAAAAAGGTCAATCTCCTCAGCGGAGGAGAACAGCGCCGTGTTGCCCTTGCCTCGTTGCTTCTGCTCAAACCTGATATACTTCTCCTCGATGAGCCGACCAACCACCTCGACGTTTACATGGTCGAATTTCTCGAAGAGCTGATCCTCAAAGAGCGGTTCACCCTCCTCTTTATCTCGCATGACCGTTATTTCATTGATCAGGTCGCGACCAAAACCATCGAGGTCGAAGATTGTGCCCTGCGGGAGTTCAATGGCGGCTATAGCAACTATCTGGAGCAAAAGCAGGAACTCCTTCGCACCATGGCACAGCAGCACGACAATCTCCTCAAACTCCTCAAAACGGAAAACGAATGGCTCCGCAGAGGGGTAAAAGCACGTCTAAAACGGAATGAAGGGCGAAAACAGCGGGTATTGCAGCTGCGCGAAGATGCCAAAAACAATCCGTCAAAAATCCGCAAAATGAAACTGGAACTGGAGCGGGAAGCGAAACATTTCAACCGAAGCGAAGGGGTTAACCGCCAAAAGATGCTCTTTGAAATCGAACATCTCGGACTCAAACTCGGCGATAAAACGCTGATCAAAGACTTCACCACCCGTATCCTTCAAAAAGACGTTATCGCCGTCGTAGGCCCCAACGGAAGCGGGAAATCGACTCTCCTAAAAGCCCTTTTAGGACGTCTGAAACCGACCGGCGGAATCATCAAAACGGGAGAGCTGACCATCGGCTATTTCGATCAGCATCGCGAGATGCTCGATGACAATCTCAACCTCATCGAAACCTTCTGCCCCCACGGCGGAGACCGCGTCGATGTAATGGGACAGGATTACCATGTTTACGGCTATCTCAAAAACTTCCTCTTTCCGCGGGAATTTCTCGATAAAAAAGTGAGCGTTCTCAGCGGCGGAGAGAAAAACCGTGTCGCCCTGGCCCTGCTTTTTACCAAAAAAGTGGACTGTCTGATCCTCGATGAACCGACCAACGATCTCGATATCCCGACCATCAATATCCTCGAAGAGAAACTCCAAAGCTTCCCGGGTGCGGTCATTCTGGTCAGCCATGACAGATACTTTGTCGACAAGATCGCCAAAAAACTCTTTATCTTCAAAGGGGACGGCACGATCGAAGAGAGCTACAAACCCTACAGCGAATATCTCGAAGATGAAAAAGAGTTTAGTGAAATTGAGGCAATGGAGGCTGAATTTGCCAAATCAGCAACCGCAACGGCAGTAGTGCAGAGCGAAAAGCCAAAAGTTTTCAAGCTCACCTTTAACGAACAGCGTGCACTCGAAAAACTACCCGCTGAAATCGAAGCTCTCGAAACCAAGATCGATGAGCTGAATGCCTCTCTCGCCGATCCTAAAAAATACGAAAAAATCGGAATCACCGTTTTAGCCGAAGAGCTGGAAAAAACCAAAGCCCTCTATGAAGAAAAAGTGGACGAATTTCTCACCATCGAAGAGAAAGCTGAAGAGATAGAAGCACTAAAAAATAGCTAAGGAAACCTCATGGATATCGAAACCCTTAACTCCCGTTTTTCCCATGCTGGATATGTCACCTTCAAAGAGGGACCAGAAGGCTTCCCCATCGCCCTTGTCACCACCCGCCATGCTACTGCCGCCATTACCCCCTACGGTGCACAGCTCCTCTCCTATTCCTTTGCTTCCGACCCTCGCGATCTATTGTTTCTCAGCGAAAAGGCAATTTTTAGAGAAGGGACTCCTATCCGGGGCGGTGTCCCTATCTGCTGGCCGTGGTTCGGCCCCGACCCGCAAGGCTTAGGACGAAGCGATCACGGACTGGCTCGCACCCGTATGTGGAGTGTCGTCTCTTCCGATCTTCTGAGTGATCAGGAGTGCTCTGTCACCTTCGAGCTTACCGACACCCCCGAGACCTATGCGCTGTGGGCTTACCGTTTCCGCCTCACCCTGACCCTCACCGTAGGCAAAGCGCTCACGATGGAGCTCACGACCCATAACCTCGGCGATACCGTTATGGAACTCACTCAGGCCCTCCACACCTATTTTGCGGTAGGTGACATCACCCATACAAACGTCACGGGATTAGAGGGGTTCACCTACAGCGATAAAACCGACGGCGGAGCCGAAAAAAGAGAAGATATTGCCATCCGCATCGATGCCGAAACCGACCGCATCTATCCGTTTGACGGCGGTGACATTCTAATAAACGACGGTACGCTGAAACGAACGATACGTATCGGCTGCGAGGGGAGTAAAACGGCGGTCGTGTGGAATCCGTGGAGTCGGGTCTGCGAACAGAAAGCCGATCTCTCACGCGAAGATTACAAAAAGACAGTCTGCATCGAAACCGCCAATGCGGGAGATGAGATTGTCTTCGTACAGCCCGAAGAGAGCTATACGCTAAAGGCGGTCTATCGGGTTGAGTAGACGATTAACGTCCCCCTCCACCCATTCCGCCGCCCATTTTAGAGCCCATACCGTTCCCTTGCATCATACCTTGTCCGGAACCTTGGTTTTTCATTTTCGGTGTACGGTTTTCGGGTTTATTCATAAACTTTTCATGCTGCTCTTTTGTCATTGTCTGTTGACGGCTCATGAGCTCGTTATGAAGTGCTTCACGCTCTTGTTGCGTCGTCATAGTTCCCCGTTTCTCGAGCAGTTCATCCGTTTTCATCTCTTTGAAACGGTTTTGAATTTCATGCTGAGCCGCTACTTTCTCTTGCGTCATTGCCGGCATTTCGGCAAATGCGATTGCAGATAGGATTACCGATGCCGATACGATCGTAAGCAATGTTTTCATTGTAAACTCCTCTGACTAATTTTGTCTATTGTAGTCCTAAAATGTTAAAAAAATGTTAATTTACTAATCTTAATCGCTGTTGACCACTAATTTAAACTTATCATCCATATATTTTTGCGCTTCCTCATCGCTCATAGAAGAGGACTTCTGCAATTCATTTTGGAGTTGAATCATTGTCAGCTTTTTTTGGTTTTTCCCTTCCAAAGTGATCTCATTGGTCTCCCCTTTGAGCATTTGAATCATTGCATTGATCAAATCTTTTTCAACCATACCGGACGTGTTGGGTAAGTCGGTTTCTAAATGCCTAGCAATCGCGATGTTGATCAAATGGGATGCTTTCGGTTTGTTGTTCATCTGAGGGAGAGTCAAATTAAACTCTTTGAGAAAAGCCTCTTTTTCATTACCCGCCAATGAATCGGTAAAACTTTTAACCGATTCATACGTCACATCCGAAATCGCACGGTCTTCCATCGTCAGAATAAAATGATCCAGAATCATCGTATCGGGCGAAGTGTTGGAAATATCCCGTGCACTCATCGAAAACTCCAGCGGCATAATGGCGTTATCGATACGCAATTGATCGATAGTCAGATATTTTATGTTTTTTGAACTTCCTTCAATATCGCCTCTAAGCGCCAAACTGACCGTATCGAGCTTATTGAGCGTATTTTGCTGAAATGCATTACTGACATTTTGAGAAATTATCTGTGCCAGGACCGGTTTAGGCAAAGCAACGTCATCGGCTTCGATATCGATAGAAGCGTCAATATTCTTTCCGCTTGCAAACGCTTTCAACTCCGAAAGCTCTTCCACATTCCCTAATCGAAGAGACCCTATACTGAGCTGTTCTTGCCCCATGATTGACAGTTTTATGGCTTTGATTTCACAATCGGTTGAAATAATGCCGCCGCACTCCACACTACCGTACTTCATCTCGCCGCCGCTGAGCAACAATTCTTCCTGGTAATGGCTCATCGCACTGATCAGCTCTTCTTTGACTTTAGTGTTTTTATAATGGGCCAGTGCACTGATCCCTACCGCTGCAATTGCCGCTGCAATTGAGAGGTGAATTTTGTATTTTTTATAAAACGGTTCGGGAACACTCTTCTCTAAACTTGATACTTCGTCCACAGATGATTCCCTTATTGTATATAGTCAACGACTTTGGAAAGGACCGTAACCTCTTTAATCACATTCACCACTTCCAAATGTGCCGGATGGATCGCATAAACATCCAATGCGGCCTGTTCCTCAAACATGGAAACCAAAGCCATATCGAATGAGCGTTCGCTTCGGCTGATATCAATCCCCACTTCCATCGAATGGAGCGTATTGATCTTTGACGGCAGCGCTTCGAGCATCTCTTTGACACGCGCCATATTGGCCTCTTTATTCTCATCTTTAAACTGAAACATTACGATGTGTACTAACATACCTAACTCCTTATCTTTCTATCAGATCTTTTAAACTTTGTCGGGGAGATTTCCCCTCCAAAATTGCATACACTTCTGAGGCGATAGGAAGGTATATACCTCGTTCCTGTGCTATCTCATGCAGCGCATAGGCCGTCCCGATCCCCTCACTCACTTCACCGATTTCAATGCATATTGTATCTTTATCTTTGCCTAGTGCCAATCCCAATCCGACACGATAGTTGCGTGACATAGAGGAACTCGCCGTCAAAAACAGATCTCCCGCTCCGCTGAGCCCTAAAAAGCTCTCCTGCGTCGCCCCGTAAGCACGACCGAAACGCTCCATCTCCACCAGCCCCCGCGCGATCAAACTCGCTGCTGCATTATGCCCTAAAGAGAGTCCCTCGCAAATCCCCGCAGCTATAGCGATAACGTTTTTATACGCTCCCGCGATCTCGGCTCCGATGACATCCTCACTCGTATAAGTACGAATAAACGACGGAAAAAAAGCGGCAAATTCTCTAGATGTATCCTTTGAGAGGGAATTAACGACCAGAGCGGTAGGGAGTTTCTTCATTACTTCCACGGCAAATGACGGACCCGATAAAAAAGCAAGATTCTCTTCGGGAACGTATTCTTTGTAAATATCATTTAAAAACCGCCCGCTGGAAGCTTCGATCCCTTTGGCCGCAACAAGAATTTTTTGTCCCGAAAAAACAAAGTGTTCCTTCAGCCACTGAGCAACCTGTTGAGCCGGAATCGCAATAACAAGATACTCGCATCTAAGCACTTCATCCAAAGCTCTAAAGTTCGGCCACGGGCGGGAGGTTCGGGAGGTAATAATGACCTCGTTTTTTTCGCTCAGAGCATAGGAGAGCGCTTCTCCCCATTTACCTGCACCGATGACCCCTATTTTGCCCATTTTACTACTCCCATCGCTTCAGATAATGCCGATATACTGTCTTCGTACCCGACGACAACCAAAATATCGTCAGGATCGATATGGTGATGATGCCCTTTTGAGGTAAAACTGAACGTTGCCGAGAGCTGATGATCGACGATGGCGAGGACGAGGACATCATACTCCTCTCCCCAATCGATATCGTGCAGATGTTTTCCGACCAAAAAAGAGTTTTCGGGGACAGTGATCTGCGCTATTTTCAAAAATGACTCTTCATATAAAATATCGTGCAGTACTTCGGTAACCGTCGGTTTTTCAAGCATTTCGGTAATGATGTTGGCGGTAATCTGCTGTGTCGCCATCACTTTATTCGCACCCGCACTTTTCATCTTCGCGGCACTCTCATGATCGCCCGCCAGTGCAATGATCGGAAGCTCTTCAAAAATAGAGCGCAGAGAAATGGTCAAAAAAACGTTTTCGGCATCTTTTTCCAATGCGCAAAACACGATCAGACTAGAGGGATCAAACTGCTCTTCGATCAGTTTCCAGTCTTCGCCCAAATCAAAAAGTGCGACTTCAAAACCTGCCGCTTTTGCGGCAAGACGCTCCGATTCGCTCATAACAAAAATGGCAAAAGAGAGATATTCGGGAGCGATCTGCATCGCTATTTGTTTTGCATACTCGTTAAATCCGAATACGATCGCACTTTGATAACTCATAATCTCTTCTTCCTTCGCACCAGTGCTTTGAACTCATCGATCAATGTTCGGGTACCGACAACGATGGCGACATCCCCCGCTTCGATAACGAGGGTATTGGACGGATTAAAGAAAAAAGACTGGCTCGATTGTTTGTAAATCCCCAACATAATAAGCCGTTTATGAAACATCGAAAGCTTGCTCGTTTCAAAAAACTGCTCGGACATAATGCTGTCCAAAACAATCTCTTCGATAAAAACACCGCTGTTTTCGCTTCTAAGGGCATGAATGACTTCAAAGGCTACCGGTCTTCCGCTCACCTCTTTAGACATCAGCCCGATCAACTCCTGCGTATAAACGATCTCATTGATTCCCGCCAAGGAGAGCTTTCGGCGATTTTCCTGATGCAGCAAAATAGAGAGCATCTGTACACTCTTGGAGAGTTCACGAATGGTCAAGGCCGTATAGACATTTAATACATCGCTCTCTTCGAGCAAAATAGCCGCAATCACCTGCGTATCGAAATCAATTCTTAGCGCATGATACGAGTGCAGCGATGCCGGATCGCAGGTCAGCGCTACAAGCCCCTCTTTTTGCGCTTCCGCTACTTTTTTATGGTTGTTTTCTAAGATGACAACCTGCTTGCCGTCTTTCATAAAACGATGGGCGACTTGTGCGCTCAAAGGGCCGTACCCGCAGATCAGATAAAATTGCTTGAACTTCGATACGTCATCGATCATCTTATCCTCTTTGATCTCATCGAGTTTCTCGGTAAATGCCGATACGACAATCGACGTTGCAAAGGAGATAACCGCGATCCCCGCTACGATGATCGCCATCCCGACCGTCCGCCCCTCCGTCGTAACCGGGACAAAATCACCGTACCCGACAGTGAAAATCGTCACGACGGACCAATAGACCGCTTCAAAAAGGGTATTGATCGGAGAATCGGGATTATTCGCTTCCATAACGTAGATCAGGACGGAAGAGACGACGATAATGACCGTCGCAAAAACACCAAGGGTCAGAATCTCAAATTTTTTGGACGAAAGGATCGAGACGAATTGCTGCAAACTTTTCGCGTACCGGAAAAGTTTGAAAACCCGAAACAGGATAAAAACCCGTAACAACCGCATCTCATGAAAAAACGGCATAATCGCCAGAAGATCGATAATGGCGGGGAGTGAGAAAACAAAACTCATTTTGGTCATGAAAATGTTATGCAGCACGTTCCAGAGCTTAAACGGACGCTGCAAAAAAAGATCATGTTCGTACTGCTCGATAATTACTTTGGAGTTATCGCTGTAAACCCAAAATCGCAAAAGATATTCGATCAAAAAAATAAACGAAATAACGTAATTATTAAAAAAGAGCCAGTCTTGATTGACCTCATGTTTGACATGCCGGATGAGAATATAGACGCTGATGGCGATCAGCACCATCATTGTATAATCGAAAAATTTTTTGTAAGGGTAGTTAGGATTTTCGAGAAGATTATAGAAAAATTTTTTGATGTGACGATAGCGCGGAGATGCGTGGAGAAAAAATGCAATCCCTACGATCCATCGGCTGATCATCTCCACCCTTATTGTGCTAATTTGGCTTGAAGAATTTCGTTCAGTGTATTCGGATTTGCCGACCCTTTGGAGGCTTTCATCGCCTGACCGACGAAGAAACCGAAGAGTTTGTCTTTCCCCGATTTATATTCGGCCACTTTATCGGTATTGGCAGCTAAAATCTCATCGATCAATGCTTCGAGCGCACCGCTGTCGCTCACTTGTTTGAGCCCGAGTTTTTCGATCACGTCATCAATATCGCCGCCGTTCTCAAAGAGGTAATCCAAAACCTCTTTCGCCGCTTTACCGCTGATGACGCTCTCTTCGATCCGCTTGACAAGGGTTCCGAGCGTCACCGCACTGATCGGTGAGGTTGAGGGTGTAACACCGCCGCTAAGCCGCCCTTGAAGCTCGACAGTGAGCCATGTGACGCCGTTTTTAGCCGTAATCCCCTGAGAGAGCATCTCTTCGAAATAGTGCGCCGTCTCAAGATCGGACGTAATCACCGCCGCATCGTATTCGCGTAGACCGAATGCAGAGACGAAACGCTCTTTTTTCGCATCCGGGAGTTCCGGGATAGTGCAGACATCACCGTACATCGCATCATCGACGATCACTTTGAGTAAATCGGGTTCAGGGAAATAACGGTAATCGGCCGCTTCCTCTTTGCCGCGCATTGAACGGGTCTCTTGTTTCACTTGGTCGAACAATCGGGTCTCTTGAACGATCTCGCTCTCATAGACACCGTCTTCCCACGCCTCTTTCTGACGGGCTACTTCGAGCTCAATCGCCCGTTGGATAAATCGGAAACTGTTGATGTTCTTGATTTCGACACGGGTGTAGAGCTTCTCGTCACCACGAGGGCGGATCGAGACGTTGACGTCGACGCGAAACGATCCCTCTTGCATGTTGGCATCACTGATATCGATGTAGCGGACAATCGAGTGGAGCTTTTTCAGATACGAAATTGCATCTTCCGCAGAGCGCATATCGGGTTCGGAGACGATCTCAAGGAGCGGTGTCCCCGCACGGTTCAAGTCGACTTTAGAGATAGAACCCTCGTGGATATTTTTCCCCGCATCCGCTTCGATGTGGGCGCGGTTGATACGGATCGTTTTGTGGCTTCCGTCTTCGAAATCGATTGTCAGTTTCCCGTGTTCGACGATCGGGGTATAGAGCTGAGTGATCTGGTACGCACTCGGGCTGTCGGGATAAAAATAGCTTTTACGGTCAAAGAACGACGTACGGTTGATCGTAGCACCGACCGCCGTTCCGAACATCCCCGCTTTACGAACCGCCTCTTTGTTGAGAACGGGAAGCGCACCCGGAAGTGCGAGACAGGTCGGACAGGTATTAGTGTTTTGTTCGTGGTTAAAACTTGTTGGGCATGAGCAAAAAAGTTTAGACTGGGTGTTGAGCTGGACGTGAACTTCCAAACCGATAATGGTTTCAAACATACGAAAAATTCCTTGGTTTATATAAAATAACGGATAGAGGCAAAACCGTAAGCACCGCACTCTTCAACCGCTTTTATCTGCTCTTGGGTCGTAATCCCGCCCAACGCAAAAATAGGTACTCTTATTTTATCCACTATTTCTTTTAAATCCTCTAAACCCTTGGGCTCTCCCTTATTAGGGGAGAAGAAAATCGGGCTGTAGGTGATAGCATCGGCACCTAATTCCTGTGCTTTGAGTGCTTCATCGTGAGTATGGGTACTGATAACGACATACAATCCTAGTTTTTTTGCCTCTGTGATCGCATCAAACTGCGTGGAGGTTAAATGCACCCCATCCGCTTTTAATTCATGTGCAAGAAGATAATCACCGTGCAATAGAACGCAAGAGATACGATAACTCCGCGACACCGCGACAAAAGTTTGGGCAAGATCACGGTAATGAGTCGTTTGTTTGTCTCGAAAGAGGGAAAAATCGGGGAGTGTGTGCGAATAGACAACATCAAGTGATGCTTCAATAGCATCGGATGTAGTGCCGTAAAACGTCGGATCGGTGATTAGGTAGTACTTCATACAATTCTCTCCACCACAATCTTCATATCCTCATACCGAAAAATATTAGGTTTTAGCATAGTCAGATGTTTTCCAATTTCTAAATCCACCACATGATCGCTTGAAATATAGAGCGTTTTTCGAATGGTCAACATTTTTTGATTCATCCTTACTGTTGATAAAATATTGTTAATCGCCACTTTTTCTTTAGCTACTGAGAGATGAGCGTTTATTTGGCTTTCACTTAGATCTAAAAAATCAAAATTATGGTTATTTAGCTTCGAATATATTTGCTCTATATGAAACAGCTCTATGGTTTTTTTACTCCAATGTTTACACTGAATAAGATTAATTGTATTACTGTCAGGAGGGATAGCTACCAAATCCACACCGCCATCCTCATATCCTCGGATAAATCCGTTATAAATAACCAAATCCTTCTTTTCTTCAAATCTTTTACCTATATGACGTTCGTACTCATCTCCTTTCATTTTTAAAGGATCGGCGGTGTAATATTTATAGGTTTCTCTTACTGTTTGCTTTGGTTTTGCTTGAGTGTTTGATTGAAAATTTGTTTTTGGAGGTTCCCTCTTTGTTTTCTTATCATACTTTAAAATAAAAGCAGAAAGAAAAAAGGCAATAACTCCAGTATGAGGTAGAGCCGCAAGTAAACAGTGAAATGTAAAACATCCACCAAATATTAAAAGTTGATTCAATACTAGTATCACGCCCCATGTAATAAAAAAGTGCTCTAATTTTTCTTTCATATCCTTCAAAATGGAAGTCCCCAGTAATCATCTTCATCTGTTTTTTTCGTAACATTCGTACTGATTATTTTGCTGTTTTCTTCTTCTTGTAGCAGTTCGTATTCTTTTTGGAACTCTATTTTTAAAGTGTCAAAATAATCCTCTAAATCATCAACTTCTTGGATTATCAAAAATGTTTCATCCTCTTTGATCTCATCGAGTTCATTGACAACTTCATCTATCTTGCTTCTGATGTCTTCGATCTTCGATCTCAAAAGTTGCTTATCATTGATACTATTGCTTCCAACTTCAAACCCACTTCCATTTTCGAGCATCTTTAATATCTCTTTGACTTTTTTCAAATCCCTTTTGTTATACGCTTCATTGAGTTCTTGCATTAGTTTTAATGCTTGGCTTTTTAGTTCATCGGGAACAATATCGGGATGACATAATTTACTGGCTTTTCGGTATGCTTTTTTGAGTTCCCTTATCTCATCTTCATCTAACTCAAATCGCTCAATATTGATGATATCTTCATACTCACTGTCAAACGCTTCGAATTCTGCCCTTGCTTCTTCATATTCTTTGTGAATTTCGTCATTATGGATATTTGTTTCATCATTTTTCTGATTAAAGAGCATATCTTTTTTAAGTTCGAGGATTTTTCGGATAATCTCACCCAAATGAAGGTTATATTGCAGATTGAATTCATTGAGATCATTCAGATATTCATTTTTTTCTTCACTCAGTTCTTGGAGTTTAGCTTCGAGGACTTTTAGCTCTAGTTTCAATCCACCTAACTCTTTATCTTCATAGACAATCAAGCCATTGTATCGGGACATATAACTCTCGATATCGACTATCGCATCGCCATAATTGCTATTAGAGAGCTTTTCAAGAATATTTTTGAGATGTTCATCTATTGGCATACTAAATAATTTGGCTATTTGGAGCTTGATGATTTCTTCATCTCCGATAGTGATACTGGTTTTGATGAGTTCAAGTCGTCTTAAAATTTGTTGCACTGTCGTTTCCTAATAACTATTCTGAAGTATTTCTTTGTAAAACTTCTCATAAAATTTCAGGTTAACAAACGCAGGGGTTCCATCAATTTCTTTAACAATAATAATGACTTTTCCATCGCCAAAATTTAGACCGTAACCAGTGCCATCATCGAATTTGATAAGAGCATCACCATTATCCTTTTGCAATGCTTTTATCGTATCGTCCCAGTTAAGAAATACTGCATGATTTGATAAAGGAGTGGTGCCATTTGAATCTTCAATCACTTCTTGCATCATATTATAAGAAGTGGTAAGAATCGTTTCAGTATCGAATTTCCCAATTCTCTCTAGTAAATCATCATCCTGATCAACATTTTCATTTTCTTGAAATTTTTCGATCCACTTTTCTTGCTCTAATGATAGGATTAATCTTGGATTGTTGCTAAGCTCAAATTTGGTCAGGTTCACCAAATTGCCTACCTCTTTGGGGAGTTCTGCGAGCTCATTCATTTCAAGGTCAAGTTCGATTAGATTTACCAAACTACCTATCTCTTTCGGGAGTGCAGTGAGTTGGTTGCTCCAGAGGCTAAGTGTGATTAAATTTACCAAATTTCCTATTTCTTTCGGAAGTTCGGGGAGTTGGTTATTCCCAAGCTCAAGTTTGGTTAAATTTACCAAACCACCTATCTCTTTTGGAAGTTCGGGGAGTTGGTTGATCCCAAGCTCAAGTTCGGTTAAATTTACCAAACCGCCTATCTCTTTCGGGAGTTCAGTGAGTTGGTTTTCCCAAAGGTTAAGTTCGGTTAAATTCACCAAATTCCCTATCTCTTTTGGAAGTTCGGCGAGTTGGTTCTTCCCAAGGAAAAGTTTGGTTAAATTCACCAAGCTACCTATCTCTTTTGGAAGTTCGGAGAGTTGGTTTTCCCAAAGGTTAAGTGTGGTTAAATTCACCAAGTTGCCTATCTCTTTCGGGAGTTCGGTGAGTTGGTTCTTCCCAAGGACAAATTCTGTTAAATTCACCAAGCTACCTATCTCTTTTGGAAGTTCGGTGAGTTGGTTCTCCCAAAGGTCAAGTTCGGTTAAATTCACCAAATTGCCTATCTCTTTTGGAAGTTCAGTGAGTTGGTTCCCCCTAAGCTTAAGTGTGGTTAGATTCACCAAATTCCCTATCTCTTTTGGAAGTTCGGTGAGCTGGTCACCCTCAAGGTTTATCTCATACAAATCCATTAATTTTTTTCTATCACGAGGAATAGTTTCAATATCGAATACGTTCTCCTCAGCCCATGCCCAAAGTCTCTCCATCCAGCTATCATCATTTTGAGACAACTCACTTTTTTTAGAAAGGATTTTGTTGCCAATACCCATAAGATTTTTTGTTTTTGAGAGAATGGTATCGGCGTTTTGTCTTATGCTCGGAAAATTGTTATTCATAGATTATTGTCCTATTTTAAGTAATTTTTCTTCAATAATTTCTACTGACTCAAATAATATTTTTCTTTCATCTAGTATCAATTCTTGTTCATCATCATTTTTATCAAAGTAATAAATAAAATCTTTATTTATTGTTGTTTTTAATACTACTCTTTGCGTGTTTTCATAACCATCTTGCCCTTGATAATGAGTAAATGCAAAATCATCGGCAACCTTTTTAGCTAAAGTCCAAGATTGTTGAAATTGTTTCAAATCATACTCGCCTCTACTCGCTCCTCGATACACAATTATTTCATCACTTAACTGATCAAAATCATCTCTTGATTCTAAGTTTTCACGAATAATTATTTTTGGATACCAATTCTCTGGCTCTCTCTTTTTATAAAGACCATATATGTCCCCTTCTTTAAACATGATAAAAGCATGACAAAGATTATCAAATATAAAATATGCCGGTTCCTCTTTAGTGATATTATGCTTTTCAATAAATCCGTAAAGGTGTTGAATTATATATTTTTTATTCTCACTATTTTCATCACTCCCTAGACCACTATATTCGTATGGTAATTTTAAATTGATCATCATATCAACTAACTCTCGAAATAGAACTTGATGTTGAGATGCGTCAGAGATTATCTTATCGGTTAAATCTACCATGCAAATGTTCATTTCATCTCTTAAAAACTTTTCGCCGACATTGCTAAATATATTTTTCATTATTTCTCTATTTTCTGTATATCCAACTCCAATCAAAACAAACTAGCCTGCACACCATTCGGCTTTTTTAGCATCGACTCTATCCAGTCGATAAATTCATTTTTAAAGCGAATCCCCGTGATTTTCCCTCGGTATTTGTCTACGAAAAATAGTTCTTCATATTCTTTATTCGGTATATAAACACCATTATCTTTAGTTAATATAGCTTTTTGCAACAGATATTTATTCAAATCTTGTGTTTTAGTGAAAAAATCGCAAAAACTTTCTTTTAAAAATTCCACCACTTCGGATGCTGTATAACCATTGTTGGCACGATATACAAATTCGACCTCTTCTCTCGTGGTTTTATCAGCATCTAAAAACTTATCATTCAGATAAACTTTTACTTTTTTATTATTCTCCATTGCTCGAAGAATATTTGCATAACTTCCTTTGCTTTTACCATCCCATATAATAAGACTATAATCGCTATCAAGTGTCATCATCTTGTCTTTCTCTTGCTGTCGCTCACGCTCTTTTTTGATCTCTTCGCTGACAAAAACTCGCTTCATCTCAAAACTCGCACTCGCACGATAACGAGGCATCGGAAAGATCGAATAAACCGTCACATTTAAGTAACTTTTCTCTACACAATACTTTTGTACCATCGTATCAATACCATCTGCATCCCCTACGAGGATTTGTAGATTATTGGCAATGATTTTATCGATACTTTCTTTTACATCATTAGAAAGCTTCCCAATGGCAATTGATCCCGAAATAAATACTTTTACTCTCATCGATTTGCTCGTGTTTTAGTTAATGTGACGACATAGACATTTTGTACTTTTCCAACATCGTATAGAACTTTTGTAATCTCTTTGAGTGTCGTTCCTGATCGAAAAAGATCATCAAAAATAAGAACTTTTTTATTTGCGTAGCGTTGATCACTGACAGCAAAAGCCCCTGACATAATTTTTTCTCTTTCAGCTAAATCTTGAATACTTTTGAGTTGTTCAGTGTTTTTAGTCTTATGGATATAATCCAAATCTATGGGTATCTTGATAATTTCACTGATTCTTTTTGCCATTTCTATAACAGGTTGCATATGCCTAGCTTTCGAAGGTGGTGTAGGTAAGATCACGGACAAATGAGGCTTAACCATCAAATTTTGAATAAATGCAGCAGCTTCCTGAGCTAATTCATCGATTTTTGTGTAATCATTTTTATATTTTAGCATGTATAGGGATTCACCAAGTCTAGTTCTCTCATTATTGAATGAGCCATCATCATTTTGCGTGCTATGAATAGTATGTAGGTCTAACGCCCATCCACCTTTCCAGTTGCCGTCCAAATTATGCCAACTCATAATAAATCCCTTCTGCTATTTCAATTCACAGCACATATAAATCATCTCATTATATTAAGAATGGCATCTCTTTTTCCTTTATTTCATCATAATCGAACGGATTAGAATCATCAAAGTAAGATTATACAACTGAATTGTTCTAATTTATTTTTGTACATATCCATTCATGGTGAGCCTGTCGAGCCATGAGCATCTCACCCGTTTTACCCTTCGACAAGCTCAGGTCGAACGAAAACAAAAAAATACAATAAGTGTATAAAAAGGGAAAAACAACATAGTAAGAGAGATTTAAAGGAAGGTGAATTTCAAAAAGTTCATCATTAAATCGGGTCGAATACTCAATGCGCATTTTTAAAATGCTTTATCCGATCTTCAAATGTTTCCCAAAATTGATTGTGAGGTATAAGGGTCTCTTTTCCCTCATCGATAGCCGATATTCTGTTTTTGATCTCTTGATCGATTTTATCATCTTTGACACGGACTTGATCTTTTGGGAGGGAATCCAACATACCTCTCCTTAAATCGCTTTGAGTCGTTCTGCAACCCACAATTTAATAACTGATTGGCGTGAAACACCGATTTTATGTGCTTCTCTATCCAAGGTATCTAACAACCATTCAGGAAACTCAACATTTACTTTTTTTGTTTTGGTTGAGAGTTGATCGATATCTTTGAGTCTGACGGCTTTTGTAAAATCGAGGTACATGCTGATATCTTCGCCGTTATCGAACTTTTCGTCAAATTGTTCCGCTGTTAAAACTTTCATACTTATCCTTGCAACAAGTAACCATTAAACAATTATATCAGAGTTTGACTACCGAAACAAATGCGGTAGCAGATACTTTAGAATTTATTCTTGGGAAGAGTTTTCGGAAGGTGCTTTTACTGTGTCTCGAATCTCTTCGAGAAGTTGGTTTTGTTTCGCCATCATATCGTTGCGCTCGCGTGCCATAGACATCGTCTCCAGTACCAACAGCAAAAAGATCGCCAAAAAGATAAAGAGAAATGTAAACATCAATGCGGGGATAATACCGAGGAAAACAAGTGATTGGAAAGTGACCCAGGCTCCGACAATAACGAAAGCCCAGGAGACACCTCCGAGGAAGCTTAAAAGCGCGTCGAACGTACTTCGCTTCATCAAAGAGTCTTAGTGGTCGTCGTGAAGAAGAACTGCACCGCCGAGATAAACGTAGGTGAGCATCATGAAAATGAACGCTTGCAAGAATGCCATGAACGTCAACAACGCAAACGGTACGATCGGAAGGATCCACGGAGCCAGCATCAACAATACCATCAAGAACATATCGTCCCCTTTAACGTTACCGAACAATCGGAAGCTAAGAGAGATGATACGAGAGATGTGCGAAACGATCTCGATCGGGAACATCAACCATGCCAACCACCATACAGGACCCATAAAGTGTTTGAAGTAGCTGATCAAACCGTTGCGGCGGATACCTTCGAAGTTATAGTAGGTAAATACTACCAAAGCCAGCGCAAGGGTAAAATCCAAAAAGGCACTCGGCGCTTCAAAACCGGGAATAACACCGATAACGTTTGCGATACCGACAAAAAGACCAATGGTCGCAACAAGCGGAAGATAACGGCGCGCTTCGGCTTTACCCATAACGTCCGCACCCATTGCAAGTACGCCGCTAAGATAGGCTTCCATAACATTTTGAGTTCCAGTCGGAACCAATCGTAGATTTGACGTTGCCATTTTCGCGATCACAAGCACGATAGCCGCAGTTAAGAGCATGTGTGTGAGGAAAATGAACGAATGTTCGTGGCTGATAAGGCCGAAGAAGGTAAACAACTCACCCATAAGTAGTGTTCCTTTGCATGAAAAATTAGCGGGATTTTAGCCTAAGTGAGATTAAATTCCTATAAACTCAGATGAATCAGTTCCCGACGGGCGTTTAAAATATCATCACCGATCGCTTTTTTAAGACTCTCCAGCGACTCAAACTTCTGATTCTTGCGTAAAAATTTGACAAAACTGATCGATGCCCTCTCACAGCTCGGAATATTTTCATCCAAAACGTGACACTCAACGGCGTAACTGCCGTCCGTCGTGACGCGGTGCCCTACGAAAACAACGCAGGGGTGATAGTGTTCTTCGTCATCAATCCGGACAAACGCCGCATAAACCCCCTCATAAGGGAGGAGATACCCCGGGCATTCGAGATTGATCGTGGGGACGAGATCGGTTTTACCGATCCCCTGCCCTTTCACCGCTTCACCTTTGATGCAATAATTGTGTCCCAAAAAACGGTTGGCTCCGCTCAGGTCGCCGATTTGTATTTTACTGCGGATTTTATGGGAGTGGACCGAATCGTTTTCGATACACACCTCATCGATCACTTTGACTTCGCCCTCAAACAACTCGCCCAGATTGGCATGCGAGTATCGGCGGTTTTTCCCGAAATGGAAGTCATACCCCACCACTATTGTGCGCAGATGAGGAAACCTCTCTTTGAGCAAAGCGACAAACTCTTCCCCCTCGAGATGACGGATATCCTCAAGCGAGTAATAGACGATCGGATAGTGGCTGTAGTGTTCGCGCTCCCGCCCGGGGGTTAAATTCGCATATCCCGTCTCGATGACGACAATCGCTCCGTTATTCCCCAGTTGATTGAAAAGCTGCTGATGACCGGCATGCATCCCGTCAAATCCGCCGATCGCGATGGCATCAACCTTTGACAAAGCCATAACAGGTCTCCTGATTCCCCTCTTTTCCTGCGATATGCGCACCCTCTTTGGCGATCATCTTCCATCCCATCAGCGCACACGCGTCTTCGAGACGGATCATCGCTTTAGCGACCGCTTTATCGTCTTTGACGACACCGTTTTTGTCCCGTTTCACTTCACGCCCGACCTGAAACTGAGGCTTGAACAGAAGAACGATATATTTGGACGCCAGAGCGTCAATCGATTCGAGAATCAATTCGAGGGGGATAAACGCCACATCGCACGTCACAAGATCATAAGGCACTTCCGACGCAAAGGAGCGGATATCGGTGTTTTCATGGACACTTACACGCGGGTCTGAGCGCAGTGAGGGATGAAGCTGATCGCTTCCGACATCGACACACGTTACGCTCGACACACCCTCTTCCAAAAGGATTTGGGTAAATCCCCCCGTCGAAGAGCCGATATCGAGTGCGCGAAGCCCTTTTATCTCCCACTCGGTATAGGGGAGAAACCCTTTGAGCTTGATCGCGGCGCGGCTCACGTATATTTCGGTATCGGCAAGAACGACCTCCATCCCCTCCGCTACATCAAAGGAGACTTTATCAACAATCTTCCCCTCCACGCTCACGGCGTGTTCTTTGATCAACTGCTGCGCTTTCGTGCGGCTCTCGACAAATCCCTGCTCTACCAAATAACTATCCAGTCTCATATCAATCCATTATCTTTTAATACGTTATCGTGACATAATTTTGTTTAGGATACCATTGCGCGAAATTTTTCAGCCAAGGGTCAATCAATGCAATCAGTTCATGTGGTCATCATCGGAGGGGGGTATGGCGGTATTCGCGCTATGGAGCATCTCGCCCATCACAGCCAAATCTCCATCACCCTGATTGATAAAAACCCTTACCACTATATGCAGGCTGAAGTATACGACTTTATCGCCAACAAAGTCGATATGTCTTCTGTGATGATCGATCTCCCCTCGCTTTGCAAAAGTTTCGGTCTGGTCGAGTTCGTCTGCGAAGAGGTCAGCGGTATCGATCCCCAAAACTCTACCGTTTCAACGACGGCGCAGACGATTCCGTATGACCATCTCATCATCGCAACCGGAAGCCGAACCTATTTTCCCGATTTTATCAAAGGGCTTCGCCAACACTCCCACGGCGTCAAAAGCATCCCCGCCGCCCTTGATTTTAAACAGCAGTTTGAACGCTCCCTCCTCAACCGCATCGAAGCGCAAACGCAGGGGTGCGATGTCAAACCCTTTAACATCGTCATCGGCGGTGCGGGTCTCTCAGGGGTCGAGATCGCGGCGGAGATGGCGGCGTACGCCAACCATTTTTACCAAAACGGCAATTTCGGATGCCGCGGAGTCGACGTCTACCTTATCGATGCGTATGAGACTATTTTGTTCGGGATGGATCCCTATTTGATTCAAAGCGCCCACAAACGGCTTGTCCAGCTGGGGGTACACGTCTGGCATAACAACCGTATCGGCGAGGTGCGGGAGAATCAGATCATCCTTGACAGCGGCAAAGTGCTCGATTTCGAGTTTATGATCTTCACGGGGGGGATTGCCGCATCGACCCTTACCCAATATCTCGGATTTGAGACGAACGGCAAAGGGCACCTCATCGTCGATGAAAACCTAAACATCCCGACGCATGAGAATATCTATGCCATCGGCGATATCACTCAGGCCCTCAATGAAGAGGGAAAATTTATCCCGCCGACCGCCCAGCTCGCCGAGCGGGGAGGTGAGCACGTCGCCGCAAACATCTTACGTTCTCTCAAAGGGAAATCGAAACGCCCGTTTCGGTTTAAAAATCAAGGGGTGATGATTGCCCTCGGCGGCGAATACGGAGCGGGACTGCTCCCGGGAGGGATAAAAGTAAAAGGGTATATCGCCTATTTAATCAAAAAGGCTATATTTTGGCTCTACAGTGCTCCCCTGCGCCGTCGAAGCACTATCGGAAAGCGCCGTTAACGCTCTAAACTCACTCTCAGTGAGCAATGTTACACCCAACTCGACCGCTTTATCGTACTTACTACCCGCATCTTCGCCGTACACGACGTAATCGGTCTTTTTCGAAACCGATGAGGCGACTTTCGCTCCTAATTCTTCCAATATCGCCTTAATACTATCGCGCGGCACCGACATCGATCCCGTAATAACGACACTTTTCCCCTTAAACGGGTTCTCTGCCGCTTCGAATTTCACAGGGACTACGGGATTTAAAAGGGTGCGTAATTTTTCGATCTTTTCATTGTTGACACGGACAAATTCGAGGATCGATTCGACCATCTCCCCCCCGAACCCCTCCAACGCCAGAATCTCTTCGCGGCTCGCCGTATCGAACGCTATGCCGAACGCATTGCACAGACTCTTGGAGGCAACCTCTCCGATATGCTCGATCCCCAACGCATTGATAAAACGCCAGCAATCGCACCCTTTAACCGCCGCAATCGCATCGATCAGGTTACGGCTCTTTTTCTCTTTGAACCCTTCCAATGATAAAAGCTGTTCCATCGTGAGACCGAAGAGATCAGAGAGTTCGCGCACCATCCCCGCGCTATGAAGTGCTTCGACGATTTTATCCCCTAGCCCGTCGATGTTGAGGCATTGTTTGGAGGCAAAATAGATGATCGAGTTCACCACCCGCGCTTCGCACGAGAGATTCTGACATTTGATCAACGCCCCCTCATCGAGAAGCTCTGAATGGCAGACGGGACAATGCTTCGGTCGGTGGATGATCTCCTCGCTTCCCGTCCGCTCGCTCGCGATCACCTTGATGATTTTCGGGATAACGTCACCGCTACGGAGTATTATCACTTTATCGCCGATGCGGATATCTTTACGCTCGATCTCATCGAAATTATGAAGCGTCGACCTCTCGACCGTCACCCCCTCGATATCGACAGGCTCGACGATGGCAACAGGGGTGACGACACCGCTACGCCCCACCTGCAGTATGACCTCTTTGAGTGTAGTGAGTTTCTCGATGGCGGGAAATTTATACGCCGCCGCCCAGCGGGGATTTTTCACCGTATAGCCCAGTTCATCCTGCACCGCAATAGCATCCACTTTGATCACCATCCCATCGAGCAGCATCGCGAAATTATCCCGCTCAACGCGCATCTCATGGTAAAAAGTCTCGATCTGATCGGCACTCTCGCACAAGTGGGTCATGTGGGGATTTCGGAACCCCAGTGAATACACCCACTCCATCCGCTCAGAGAGGTTTTTGATCTCCAACGTGTTGGCTCCGATTCCGTAGGGCATAAAGACCAGACGGCGTGACGCGGTGATACGGGTATCAAGCTGACGGAGACTCCCCGCCGCCGCATTGCGCGGATTGGCAAACAGCGATTCGCCGTTACGGGAACGTTCCAGATTGATCTTCTCAAAATCCTCTTTGAAAATGACCACTTCGCCCCGAATCTCGATCCGTCCCGTATACTCGATACGAAGAGGGATCGACTGGATCGTTTTGGCGTTTTGGGTAACCTCTTCCCCCTCGACACCGTCTCCGCGCGTGATCGCCTGCACCAATACACCGTTATCATAGATCAGATTCAAACTCGCCCCGTCAAACTTCGGCTCGCAGTAAAAACGTACATCCCCGTACCCTTTCGTGATGCGGTTGACCCACGTCTCCAACTCCTCGCGGTTAAAGAGGTCTTCGAGGCTCCACATTCGGCTGAGATGCTGCGCTTTGTCGAACTTCTCCTGCGGTACGTCGCCGACCCGCTGTGTCGGAGAATCGGAGATGATCTCGCTCGGGTGCTCATGCTCGTACGCTACCACTTTGTGGTAGAGGATATCGTACTCCTCGTCCGTCGTGATGGGATCATCGAGGACGTAATAGTGGTAGGAGTATTTTTGGAGTTGTTTTACGGCGGTTTGGTATTCGGTTTGGGTCATTAAGATTCTCGTCTTTTAATCGGCAATGTAAAGTATTTGTATGATTTTACGCAAAAGTTTATAAATATGAAGCGTACGTACCTTTCTTTTTAACCAAGAAAGGTACCCAAAGGAAAGAAAGCTATTATACTTTTCTGTTTAGCCAGAAAAGTATCAAAAGAGCATACCGTGATCCATGAACGCTCGTTCCTCTCGGCACTGCTGCCTTCGGAACGGCTCTAGGTGATGGCTCACGGGAATATTTTATTTAATAATCAGTCTTTCGAGTATCCTTACAAGCCGCATGCGTAGGCAGTAGTGCCGAGAGCATGCGAGCGATTTACTCGAAAGACGAGGTTTTTTGGGTTACTTTTTTTGACGATACAAAAAAAGTAACGGAAATAATTATTTGTCACGACCTTTGCCGTGATCATTCCCCTTGCCTTTGTCACGGTGCTCATACCCGCGATCATGGTGTCTTTCCTGATAACGGGGAACATACTCGCGCTCGTACCAGTCGTCGCGTACAAAGAAAACCCGCTCGCCGCAGGCACGGTATTCATGACAGTGCTTTTTCCAATTTTTAGCGTGACCCGGCGGAACGCGCAAATAGATCGGCCCTCGATTCATCGGCATCCCCCGTTCGATAATAACCGCTTCTCTATAAATCAACCTTGGTTGCGGAAAATCACCGATATCAATTTGACCATAAAAACCGGGCTGACCGACACTGATCGAAACACCGACATCGGTTGCGTGTGCCGATGCCGTAAAAGTGGCAGCGGCCATTACCGCTGATAGGAGAAAACGCTTCATTGTGACCCCTTTTTTCTGTAATAGCATTACTATAACATAAGTTTACCTTATTTAATAGCCACTATTTAAACTAAAAAATCACTCAATATCTGATTCAATTTTCGGTGCTGATCCCCGCACCGCTCAGAATAAGGACTTTTTTCATTTCGATTCTCTCAACCGTTTCAATGCCGTTTTATACACCGCCATATCATCCCGTTCACCGATCGCCATGATATAGATCAAAATCTCCTCGTCGACCACTTCATAGACGATCCGAATCTTCTTTTTTTCAGCATACATTTTTCGATACCCTGAGAGATCGATCCTGTTTCGGTTACCCAGACGTTCTCCGAGTTCAGGATGAGAGGCGATTTTAATGAGCTGTTTAGCGACTCGCTCGCGCACCCCTTTATCCAACTCCAAAAACTCTTTTTCGGCTTCGGGATGGAATTTAACCCGGTAGGTCATTAGAGCGCTATTCCCGCTTTTGTCATCACATCTTCAAAGGGGATATACGACGCTTTCGGTGTCGCTTTACGCTCGCGGATGAGTTCTGCCAAACCGATGTGTTCTGCCATATCGGCAAGCTCTTTGATCCGTTCGTACTCTTCGACACTTAGCATCACCGCTTCGGGACGGTTGTTTTTCATCACGGCAATTTTTTCGACACTTTTGTGAGAGATTTTATCGAGGGTTTGGCGGAGTGATTTGAGTAGATCAGTGACCGATACCATCTCTTCTCGACTATAAGCGATCATGATTAATCCTTTATACTATTCTTTAAAGAATTATACAATGTTTTTAATAAATAGGATATTCATTTTGTTTAGCATCAATCTGCATTCCTAACGAGGACGTTGAAAACGAGGGAAAATAAGTTTACTAAAAGTGCCTGACACCTTTTTTCCAGAAAAATAGCCCATTGTCTTTTTAACTTATCCCTCTTTTCCCCTTATTCAATCATTTGAAGTAGGGTGATTAATTGCGAGATCCTGAGTTACGTCTGACCACCACTTCAGATATTGTTCTGCCGATTTTGTTCCAGACAAAACTAAGTCTTTCTTAAGGCTATCGCTCAAATCAAAATCCGTTGTTCCGACGCCAAGAGTGTCTATATATACAGTTCTATGCCAATCATCTTCATGGAGATGCTGGCTATCCTGTGCTGCAAGAACCGTCTTGATCAATTGCATCGTATAATCTAAAAAGTTTTCAATTTTTATATGTTGAGGCTCTTGAGCATCACGGAATACCCCTATTTCCTTAGCAGAATCGAGACGAAATCCCAGTGTTTCCTTGTTATAAATGTACTGACTGCTTTTAGGTGACTTTACAGCCAATAACTTATTTTCTTCTTCGTAGTAACTGGGAATTCTTTTCAAACTCGAATCTTCAAGGTACTTTTCTCGATCGAATAGTTTGATAGGATAGTTATTTATGGCGCCTCCATCCACAAATACATCATCACGATCATCTCGAACTGTACGAAAAAATAATGGGATCGACATCGACCTCCTGACCGCATCCACTATTCGCATGCGCGGTGTGTGCTCGGGAGAATAAACTTCTCCAAACATGGTTGATAAGTTTGATGCATAAATATAGAGAGCTTTACTTGAATACTCTTGAAGGTCCTTAAAAGTAATATCAGAACTGCCGGTCTTTTTCTTTAACAAGCTTCCAATCCATTCTCTGAAGAAATCACCTTTATACCAACCATATTCCTCTCTCAAACGATTCATATCACGCAGAACATTCCAGCTAGAATCTTTAAAATTATTGAAATCGAGATCATTCAGAATTTTGAGTGTTTCTTGATTGCTATATCCAGCAGCAAACAATACTGCATTAATTGATCCCGCAGAAGTTCCCCCAACCCTCTTGATATTCTTGAGAATTCCTTCTTTTTCCAACACTCTCATCGCGCCTACATACGCAATTCCTTTTACACCCCCACCCTCGAAAACCAGATTGCGGAATGGATAGCTCATTTTTTATCTCCTATGAATAGTTTAGGGTTTCTTACGCCAACTATTTATTCATTCAAAAAAACATATATTTTGATCCATTTCCAAACAGACCATCAGACACCTAAAATATCTAAATGCCAACCCATCTATCAGGATCAAATTAAATAGAACACATTCAATATTCTTATACTTTTTCAATTAAAATAATATTATTTAATGATATTAGTATTTTTTCATGTGATAAAAGCGAAAATTATAGAAAAAGAGCGGAAAAGAAAAAAAAGGAGGGAATACTTCTTGTGAGTAAGATTAGTTTTTTTCGTTCCCACTCAGTAGAGTTAGAGCGAATAGCATCAGTCAATATTCAACTTGGTAAGTGGGAACGAGGGATGTTTCTTACTCGAAATGATCTTTAAGATCGATTTTGACCAGTGAACTATGACGTGGTTTGGGAAACAGCCTTGCATTCCTTTGACTCTCGTATAACTTTAGCAAATCTTTTAGTCGGTTTTGGTAATACGAAATTTCATGCGAATCAGTTAGGAGTAGAATTTCAAATGCTCTTGAATTACTCAGTGCCAACTCACATAGCTTATCGAGAAAATTGAGAGACCTGAGTTCGTTGTCAAGCAGACCGTGCTCAATCGCGTACATTGGTTCAGATTGTTGTTGCCTTATTAGCAGATAGTCCAATGAGTTTTGTTTGTCATGAACTTCGTGGGAATGCTTCAAGTTGTCCTTGAGTGCGTCCCGAATCTTTCTCCATTTTTCTTTTCTCTCTTCAACTATTTGTTGGTAATTCTCAAGTAACGCAAGGAACGATTCATATGCTCTAGCTTTCCTACCGCTTCTGATTTCGACGATCAATGCAACGATAGCAATGATCAATGCAACCGAAGTAGAGATATTTGCAATATCTTGGATGATATCAGAAAGATTGTACATTTCAGTTCCTTACTGGTGTGATGTCGTCCATACCTATTTATTGATTCCAATAATAGATCATTTTGTCAGAAATCAAATAGATACTCGGACATTCAGAATATCCAAATATTAAATATGAATACTAAATCTTCAACAATATTAAATATTTTTAAAGATTTTACTGTGAAATACGAAAGTTTACAAGGGGAAAACGGATAGAATCCGTATCTATCCTAAAGGGCACGTGAAATACGGGATGACGGAGAACTGGATTTACCCAAAGGGCACTTTGCCCAATCAAGTTGGGAATGACAAAGAGGAATGTTCATGGTTCGACAGGCTCACCACGAACGGAAAGTTACAGCCTCACCACTTTCGCCCCAAATCCCCCCATATGCGCAGGCGCATCGGAAAAACTTTTGACACTTGGGTGAGCTTTTAGAAACTCTTTGACGGCGTAGGCCAGTTTCCCCGTCCCGATCCCGTGATAGATCAATACCTCATCAAACCCTTGAAGCAATGCATCGGAGAGGAATTTGTCCATCCGCTCACACGCCTCTTCTCCGCGTACTCCGTGAAGGTCAAGTTTCAGACCGCTTTTTTGCTCGATCTGCGAGGTGACGGTAACTTTAGGCTTTTTCGGGAGGTTGCCGCTCGGTTTGAGATCGGTGAGCTTGACCCGCAACCGCATCCCCTCCACCTCGATCATCGCATCTTTGGCTCCGACGCTCACCACTGTTCCGCGCTGAGTGCGGTATTTGACACTCTGCCCTACTACGTAGGTGATCGGCTCAGGTTCGGCGATTTTGATCGGCTCAGGCTTAGGGAGTTTGGCTTGTGCCTTGTTGAGCTGTCGATGAATCGCCGCTATATCATGCCCCCGCGCCGCCTCTTTGGCTTCGCGGATCGCTTCGTCATACTCTGCTCGGAGTTTGGATTTCTCGGCATCCAGTTCAACGCGCAAATCTTCCCGTGCCTCTTTGAGCGCCGCTTCTTGGGATTTGAGGGTTTCGAGTCGCTCGTCCACCTCGCGGTTTTTCCGCTTCAGCTCACGCTCCAACTCGCTCCCCCGCTCGATGAGGACACTCAGTTTTTCGTGGTTTTCACCGTAGAGCGATTTGGCGCGGGTGATGATGGCGGGGTTGATCCCGTATCGGGCGGCGGTTTCAAACGCGTAACTCTTGCCGATCACCCCTTGTAAAAACTCATAGGTCGGTAAGCGTCGTTCTTCATCGTAGAGTGCTGCCATCAGTTCCACATCGTCACGATCGGCCATCAATGCGGCGAGACGTTTGTGGTGGGTGGTGACGATGATCTTTTGTCCCCGTTTGATCAGCTCATCGAGGACGATGGCAAAGAGTGCCGCCGCTTCGTCGCTGTCGGTTCCCAACTCGATCTCATCCACCCCGACGAGGGCGCTTTTGTGTTCGAACAGATGGCTAAACTGCACCATCCGCCCTGCAAAGGTGGAGATGTCGTTGCTCACGCTTTGGGGATCGTCGATCACCGCTTCGATCCGTTTGAAACTTCCGATCCGCGATTTGTGGGGGTTGATCTTCATCGGGATGAGATATTTCGCCATCAGGCTCGCCGAGAGGAGCGATTTGAGGAGCATCGTTTTACCCCCCGCGTTCACCCCTGTGATCATCAGGAGATTCGAGCGAAAATCGACGCTGATCGGTTTGGGTTTATGGATGGCGGGATGGGAGAACTCTTCGAGGACGATGTCACCATTGTTTTGGGGTTTCAGGATCGCAAAATCACGCGCGCGGGCAAACAACACCCGTGCCTGATAATGGTCATACCGATCAAACTCGCGATCACAAAAGCCGATGAACGGGACGAGGTTCGAGAGTTTCGCCGAAAACCGTTTCGCGTACTCATAGAGCTTACTCTCCCTCTCCTGCATCACATAGCGCAACTGCTCTTTAGAGCGAAGTACCGAATCGGGAGCGACATAGAAAAATCCCGCCCCCGTCCGTCCGACGACGGAGCCTTTGAGGACGTGGTTGAATCCTCCGCGCACCAAAAGGGTCTCTTCGTCATTGATATAGTGGATCTGGGTATCGACGAGGTACGGGGTCAGTTTTTGGGTGTGAAAGAGGCGCTTGATGGAATCGTTGATCTCCGTTTTGATCGCTTTAATCCGCTGCGCGATTTTAAAAAGCTCCTCGTCGCGCGATTCGATGAAGTTCCCCTCATGGTCGAAATACTCATCGATCTCACTGAACGGCTCGGGGATAATGATCGTCTCCATCCATTCGCCGATGATCCCGCTGTAGTTTTGGTTACGCATCAGACGGAAATAACGGACGACTTTGAGGAGTTCGTGGATCTCTTCGAAGCGCAAAACCCCTTGTTTCTTCAGATGATTGATAATACTCTCAAAAGCTACACTCTTCGGCGGTGCTTTGAACTCCAGCGCATCGAGGGCCTGGATATAGCGAAAATGGCGCTCCTGATCCCCCTGCATCGCGATGTTTTGCTCTCTAGAGAAAAAATGCTCCAGCGAAGCAATATGGGGGAGAAGATCGAGCTTGCCGAAAAGCTCGGCGAGGTTAGAAGAAAGTCGGCTCATTGACACTCACGGGCATTAAAAATTTGCTGAAAATATTTTGTTCCGCGGTTCCCGACAAAACTCTGTGTTCCGACACTGTAATCGAACATGGTACTATTGACTTCGGTCCCCTGACACATCAGCATTTGACCCTGCTGATATTTCAGCACAATACTGTTTACCTGCTCCCGATCACGGTCGCTCTGGACATTATAGGCTATCGCCCCCGCGATCAATAATACGACGACGAAAGTAATAAGCCCTTTTTGCTTGCCGCTCAGTTCCGTAAAATAGTGCATCAATGCAAATGCAAGGGCTGCTATCCCGAACCAGAGAAGATACGCCATCATTTTTATCCTTATTTTGAACGCCGTAGGAGTAAAACCCCTACGGCTGCGCTTGCCGCTATGGCACTAAAGCTTGCTCTTTCAGAGCAGAATTTCATTTAGTCCCTCTGAGCTGATAGGTCAAATCTCCCGCACCGAATCCGACGATCACGTTTTTATCGTACGTTTTCACCACTTCATCTGCAACGATCACCTGAATCGTATCTCCTTCACGGTGAAGTTTATCGGCCATAATAAGGTTATACCCTCCGAAACGCGTGACGAAATCGATCTCGCGCGGCTCTTCGCTCGCGGCCCAGACCGGAAGAATAATCAGGGTCTCACACCCGTCGAAGCACTCGACAAAGGCATCGAGGTTATCGATCGTACGAGAATATTTATGCGGCTGCCAAATGGCTACGATACGCTCAAACCCTTTGAGCTCGGTATAGGTTTTAAGCGACTGCATCGTCGCTTTGATCTCGGTCGGATGGTGGGCGTAATCGTCGATAATGACGCGATCCGATCCTTTGAAAATCACATCAAACCGTTTTTTGATTCCGCGGAAATTGAGCAAACGGACACGGATAGAGGCGATGCTCATCGTTTGAGCCGCGGCCATAATCGCTAAAGCCGCATCCATCGCGATATGCTCGCCGAATCCCCACACTTCAAACTCTCCGAACCCTTTGAGATGAAAACGGGTGTAGGGTTCATCATCGATCAATGTATAGGTGATATTGGTAATATCGGTACTCGGATAAAGACGTAATGCATCGCACTCCAGCGTCGCCATAAAAGGGTCTTCCGCATTGATAACCCGCACGCTTCCCATCTCGACAAAACGTTTGTAGGCATTATGAAATTCGTCGATATTGTAATTGTAGTACTCCATATGTTCCGGTTCGGCATTGGTGACGATCGAGCAGTACGGATTCGAGTTCAAAAAGCTGCCGTCAGATTCATCCGCTTCAAACAGCATGACATCGGTACTCCCGTCATATCGGACGTTGGAGCCGAACCCTTTGGATTCCGCACCGATGATCGCACTTCCGTCCATGATTGCCGCCAAAATTGCCGTCGTCGTACTTTTTCCGTGTGCACCGCACACCGCATACACTTTTTTCTCACTCAAAATACGCAGCAATGCATCGCGGCGATGAAGCACTTCAATCCCCCGTCGATGGGCTTCAACAATCTCAGAGTTGGTCGGACGGATAATCGCCGAATGGATCACCAAATCGCACCCTTCCGGAATATTTGCCGCATCATGCCCGATATGAACGGTAATACCGCGATCGTGTAGCCTCTGCGTGATGTGCGTCTCTTTCATATCCGAACCGCTCACCTCATGTCCGCTGAAACGCATGTATTTTGCCAGTCCCGAAATACCGATCCCGCCGATCCCGATAAAATGAATTTTCATGTTGTCTCCTTTTGATACGCCAAGGGAGCAAAGCCCCCTTTGGCTACGCTAACGCTGTATTTCCCTCGGCGGGAAGCCCAGCGCACTGGTGCGCTTTTGTTATTCGATCTCTTTTTTGAAAAAGCTGATATAAAATTTTCCGCCGTTCTGTGTTGCGGCCATATCGACATACTCGTCGATAAAATCGTCAAACGGAATTTTCGCGTCACATCCCGCACGGTGAACGCTCATCGCCGCGCTGAATTCCTCATCGTTGCTGATCCCGCCGAGCACTTCAAACAACGCGCTCGCATCCGTTGCACTTCCCGCGCTGTAATGCTCGATCGCGTATTCGTACAAAGCGCGAAGGGTTGCGAAATCCTGTACTTCGTTCATATCGAGACGCTCCATGTTTTCCAGCGCATTCGTCATTCTCTCCAACGCCAAATCGAGGATATTCGCATAATAGGCCATCAACGTATCTTCATCGAATGTCTCGTGCGCCTGAGATTCAAGAACATACAACGAGGCGATATCCCCCTCGCTTTGCGCTTGGAAAATTTTATCTTTTAACTCTTGCATGACAGTGCCTCCTTTAGGCGATTAAGTGCTTGGATGGTGCGAACCGTCTCTTCGACGAGAGCGATACGGATATAGCCGATTCCCGGGTTTTCGCCACGCGCATCGTCGCGTGCCAAAAACTCTCCCGGCAACACTTTGACGTTGTAATCACGATACAATCTTTGGGTAAACTCAAGTGCATTGTCTACTTTTAACCAAACATAAAAGGTTGCATCGGAGGTTGTAATCCCTAAAATCTCCTGTGCCGCTTTGAAATTCTCTGCATACACCGCACGGGCACGCTCGACATGGTATTCATCCGCCCACGCCATCGCGGAAGCGGCTTGAAGCGGAAGCGGAGATGCGCATCCCACATAGGTGCGATACTGTGCGTACCCTTTGAGAATCGAGCCGTCTCCCGCGATAAATCCGCTGCGAAGACCAGGTGCGGAAGAGCGTTTGGAGATCGAGTTAATCACGAGGACGTTTTTGAACGAGCTGTTGCCGACATAGAGCGATGCTTCGAGAAGCGATGGGACTTTTTGATCGGTATAAATCTCGCTGTAGCACTCGTCGTTGATAAGGCAAAAATCGTGTTTGAGGGCAAGTTTCACCCAGTCCCCCAATTCTTCTAGGCTCAGTACCGATGCCGTCGGATTGTTCGGAAAATTCAAAATGACCAAGTCACATTCAGCGAGTTCTGATTCATTGATGATCGGTTTGAAACCGTTTGCTTCCGTCAAATTCAAATGGATCACCCGTGATCGAGAAGCAATCGCCGCTCCCTCATAAATCTGATAAAACGGATTGGTATACGCCATTACAGGGCTTTGTTTATCAAACAGATAGTACTGCGGGAAATTAAAAAGCACTTCGCGTGTCCCGAATGAACTGACCAATTCATTTGCTTTCAGCTTTACCCCGAATCGGCGTTCGACAAAACCGCGCATCGAATCGTTTAAATAGCTCTCCCCTGCCGTTTTCGGATAACGGCGAAGCTCTTCGGAATGTTTGGCCAGCGATTTTTGGATAAATGCCGGGGTCTCGAACTGCGGTTCCCCGATCGTTAGTGCGATAGGCGAATACACGGAGTTAGGGGTGATCCCCTCCAATAAAGCGGTAAGTTTTTCAAATGGGTACGGTTCAAAATGCAAAGGACGGTCTTTGTAATGGAATTAATGGCTATATTATAGCGTTAGACGGCTGTAATTTACTAAGCGACCTTCTCTTTTTTATTCCCGTCCATCATATGCACATATAATTCATCATCTATGCAGCTGGATAAACATATCCACCAGTTTTTCATCCAATTGTGCATGCATCTCACGCTTCATGAGCAGCAATGCTTCAAAACTGGTATAGTTATCACGAAAAGTCCGGTTGGTCGTAAGGGCGTCAAAAATATCGCACACCCCTATAATACGGGCATTTTTTGGGATAAGTTTTCCCCGAAGACCGTCGGGATACCCTGATCCGTCCAATCGTTCGTGATGATGACGAACCCCTTTTAAAATCGTTTGATTTTCGATTCCGTTTTGCTCCAATATCTCGCATCCCATCTGCGAGTGATGTTTGATCGATTCAAACTCATCATCATCCAAAGAAGAGGATTTCTCCAAAATCGACTCATCAATCCGCAGCTTACCGATATCGTGCAACAGTGCTGAAAAAGAGAGATCGATGAGTTCTTCATTCTCCATTTTCAGCATAATGCCCAGAATCGTAGCAAAATAGGCGACATTGGTACTGTGATTATGTGTTGAATAAGTATCGGGGAGCATTTTTAGAAGAATCGGTAATACATGAGGCTTGTTGGAAAGAACATTTACGATTTCATTCACACAGCCTGAAAGTGCGTCAAGAGGAAGTTTTTCATTTCCGCTTTCAAAAATAGACCCCATCACTTCCGATACCGTCGAATAGACAAAAAAAAGTCTCTTTTCGATTTCATTAATCGCCGATGATGTCTCTTTGATCGTTAATGCTGCAGATAATGGATCTAGTTTGTTCGTCTTCTCTTCATCCAAAGAGATCACGGTAGAATGGGAAAAATATGATTTTAGTTTTTTGACATCGTGATTGACGATATAAATTCTTTCCTGCTGTAAAAGTTTATTATAGAGACCCTCATTCAATAACGTTCCGGCTTCGATAATAATGACAAAATCATTATAGCGTTTGATATAAACGTCAAAAGGGACTACCTCACCTTTGACAAACTTATCCGTTTTTAAAGGTACATATTGATCGTTTATGATTAATCGGACTACTTTGGCCATTCGTGTTGCGGTTACCCCTTATATAAAACATTCTCTTGATTATTAAAGGCGCAATTATATAACTAGTAGGTCATTTTCGGGTTATTTTTTCCCTGCGGTATTTTTTCTTCCGATCCGTCCACCATCCGTTCAAAATCTTTGATCGTGTGTTTGCTAATCACCATATAACGCCCCATTGCCATCATATTATCACGGGATGACGCGTGCTTGCGATCGATCGTAAATGCCGCTGCATATCCTGCTTTCTTGGCATCTACCAGGAGCGCATCATCGTAAATCCCGAATACCCATGCGAGATATTTGATCTCGTGTCCCGTCTTCTCTTCGAGTTTTTTCTTTGAACCGCCGAGCTGTTTGTCAACCGACTTGGCATACTCTTCACTCGTGAGTTTTTTCTTTTCGTGGTTGAAATTCGGGTGCCAATAGGTGTGCGACTCGACATGAAACAGTTTCGTTGTTTCAAGCTCGCGGATCTGATCCCACGTCATCGCATATTTCGCGTTGGAAATTGCGCTCGGATAGATAAAGAGTGTGACCGGGATGCGGTATTTTTTGACAATCGGAGCCATGTCGCTATAGACGCTTTTATGCCCGTCATCGACAGTGATGACAACCGATTTTGCAGGGATCGATTTGATTTTGCCCTGAAGATATCCGACTGCCGTATCCAAAGAAATAACCGTATAGCCATTGGTTCTTAACCACTCCATCTGCTCAGTAAACGCGGAGGATTTGATCGTCATTGAATCGACCACTTCAGCCCCGAACCGATGGTAACACAAAACAGGGACTTTTCTATCGCCAGCCGCACCCCATAAAACACCCATTAATACCACCAAAACCACAACCAAACGAACCATTGAAACCGCCCTGAAAAAATTGGTGGGATTATACTGCATCTTTATGCTTTATGATTAATGTTATTAACATTTCACTCTTGACATTCACCCCAATTATGAATTAGAATTCGCTCAATTAGTTGCATATTCAACTATTAGGAGTTTTTTAATGAATCGATGTGAATGCCCGACCATGGAATCGCTAGGGTGTCTTACCAACCTCTCCGCAATGGCTGCACGCAACTTTCTCACCCGCCAACTTGCACTAAACGGGATCGACATGACGATCGAACAATTTAAAGTGATGGTCGTTTTATGGAAAGAGGGAACCTCTACCCAGCAAAATATCGCCGATTTTGTCGGAAAAGATAAAACCAGCGTCACCCGCCTCATCGCAGGATTGGAAAAACGCTCGCTGATCCAAAGGACAACCGCATGTCAGGATAAACGGTGCAATCATGTAACCCTCACCCCTCAGGGAATCGCTCTTGAGCAGCCGACGATGAAAGTGTTGGAAGAAGCCACCCGATATCTCCATCAAGGTATCGATCCTGATGATCTGGCTATAACCCTGCGCGTCTTAAAACAAATGTGCCTTACCCTAAACTACACCTCAAAGGAATCCGAATGAATCGTCTCACCACCCTCTCCCTCTCAGCCGCGTTGATCTTAGTGTTCAGCGGATGCGAACGTCCCAAAGCCGCAGGAATGGAAAAACCGCCTGAAGGTCCTGTTCCCGTGACAACTTCCGAAGTCAAAACCGGCAATTTTCCTGCCCTCTTACAGGCAACCGGGCAAACACAGGCTTTTAATACCGTACAGGTTTTCGCACGCGTCAACGGATATTTGCAAAAACGCTCTTACATCGAGGGGTCAGAAGTAAAAAAAGGGGATACCTTATTCGTCATCGATCCGAGCGATTTGCAAAATTCTCTTGCGAGTGCTAAAGCAGCCTATGAACTCGCATCCGCGAACTACACCAATGCCAAAGCGGTCCTCAACCGCATCAAACCGCTCGCAGATGCCAATGCCGCAAGCCAGCAGGATCTCGATACCGCAACCGCCAATGAACGAAATACCGCTGCGGCACTATCTGCGGCAAAAGCTTCACTCGAACAGGCGAAACTGAACCTCAGTTATACCACGGTTACTGCCCCGATCAGCGGCTTTGTCGACAAATCCAAAATCGATGTCGGTACCTACATTGCCGCCGGGGCCAACGGATTGCTCACAACGCTCTATCAGACCGATCCGATGTACGTCAATTTTACATTTACCGAAAATGAAAAACTTGCCCGTCAAAATGCGATTACATCAGGGCGCCTTGTTCCTCCTAAAGACGGTAAATACGAAATTGAGCTTACCCTTAGTGACGGAACGGCATTGTCACGAAAAGGATCTATTAACTTTATTGCTCCGTTTGTCGATTCGACAACCGGAAACATCACCTATCGTGCACTTATTGATAACAGCGACCACAAACTGCTCCCAGGACAATTCGTCCAGGTTAAAGTCAAAGGGATGGAGTGGAAAAATGCCCTTTACGTCCCCCAGAAAACGCTTTTGACGGGTCCGAAAGGGAAATTTGTCTATGCTATCGAAGCCAATAATACCGTCAGTCCCAGACCGGTTATACCGGGAGAATGGGTAGGAGAAAACATCCTAATCGAGAGCGGTATCCATGCAGGAGATAAAATCGCCGCGGACGCTCTTCCTAAACTCAAACCGGGAGCGGAAATCATTCCGAATACGAAATAATTATGTTTAGTAAATTCTTTATCAATCGTCCTATCTTTTCAGCGGTCATCGCCATGATAATCATGCTGCTCGGATTTGTGGCGATCAAGACCCTTCCGATTTCGCAGTTGCCGAATCTCACTCCCCCTACCGTTGTCGTTACGGCACAATATCCGGGTGCCGATGCCCAAACGATCGCAAACAACATTCTCACTCCTCTGGAATCACAGATTTCGGGGGCGGACGGATTGATGTACATGTCTTCCAAAGCGGCAGCTCTGCCGGGAAGCGCAACCATCACCTGTACGTTTAACATCGGTGTCAACCAGGACATGGCAGCGGTCGATGTTCAAAACCGCATTAACTCGGTTCTGGCTCAGCTTCCCCAAACTACCCGCGATCTGGGAGTAACCGTACAAAAGAAAACGTCCGATATCTTGCTGATCGTCGCTATCACCTCTCCCGATGGCAGTTATGATGCGACCGGAATCAGTAACTATATCTCCGCCAACCTTCTTGACGAAGTCAAAAAAATTCCCGGTGCGGGGAGAAGCCAGATATTCGGCCAACGCGACTATGCGATGCGCATCTGGCTTAACCCTGACAAAATGGCATCTCTGGGGGTAAGTGCATCTGAAATCGCAGCCGCAATCAAAGATCAAAATCTGCAGGTATCTCCAGGACGTTTAGGACAGGCACCGACGAATGATGAGCAAATGTGGACTTTACAGCTCACCTCTAAAGGACGATTCTCAACTCCCGAGGAGTTCCAAAACATCATTGTCAGAGCAAAAAATGACGGCTCGATGATCCGTCTGCGCGACGTTGCCCGTGTCGAACTCGGCAGTCAAAACTATGAGTTTTTCGGACGGGTTAACGGTAAACCGGCCGCAATGATCGGGATTTTTGCCGACGTCAATGCCAACGCGCTCGATACCTCCGCCGCGGTCGCCGCGAAAATGGAGAAGCTTTCCAAAAAATTCCCGAAAGGGATTACGTACGATATCCCATACGATACGACCGATTTCGTTAAAATCTCCATCGAAGAGGTGGTATTCACCCTTCTGGCATCCATCGTACTCGTCAGTATGGTCATTTACCTCTTTTTACAAAGTTCCCGTGCGGCGTTAATTCCGATCATGTCAATCCCGATCTCGCTCACGGGAGCCTTTATCGGGATGTATCTGTTGGGGTATTCGATCAACACCCTCACCCTTTTCGGGCTGGTGCTTGCCATCGGTATCGTCGTAGATGATGCGATCGTCGTTATCGAGAATATGGAGCGGATACTCCAGCATGAGAAACTCTCGCCCCGTGAAGCGGCGATCAAAGCGATGGCTCAGATTTCAGGCCCCGTCGTCGCGATCGTCCTTGTGATGTGTGCCGTCTTTATTCCGGCAACGTTTTTAGGTGGGATGACGGGACAGCTCTATAAACAATTTGCCGCAACCATCGCCATCTCCGTCGTATTCTCAGGATTTATGGCTCTAACGTTTGCTCCGGCCATCGGTGCGCTGATCCTTAAACATCATGAGAAAGAACCTGCCCGATTTTTCCGCTGGTTTAACCGGGCATTCGGAAATATGACCGAAAGCTATGTCCGCCGATCCGGATACATGATCCGAAAATCAATGATTTTCTTGGTCATCTATTTGTCAACCTACTTTTTTATCGGATTTTTCCATAAAACACTTCCGAGTGCTTTTTTACCGATGGAAGATCAGGGGTATTTCATTACGAGTGTTAATCTTCCCGAGGGTGCGACGGCGAACCGAACGCTGGAAGTTGTCAAAGAGGTTGAAGCGATCTTGGCGAAACAAGAAGGTATTTACAAATATACGGCGATTACAGGTCTCAATATCCTCACCTTCTCGCAAGAGCCGAACTCCGCCGTTATCTTTACGCGGCTAGCCTCATGGGAAGACCGTCCGAATAAAGAGTTGTCGGTATTCGGTATTCTAAATTCGCTCGGACCGAAATTCGCCTCTATCAAAGAGGCCAAAGTTTTCGGAATGCCGCCGCCGCCGATTCGGGGCATGGGACCATCGGATATGTTCTCGCTTCGACTCTTGCAACCGGGAAATAACGATTACAACAAACTCGCCGAAGCGACAAACGCTTTCGTCGCCGATTTGCGGACAGAACCGAGCATTAAAAACCCGATGACAACGATGAACATGAACACGCCGACCCTCATGATTGAGGTCAATCGCGAAAAAGCCAAAATGATGGGGCTCTCCATCAGTGACGTGTTCCAAACGCTTCAGGCAACGATCGGGACGATGTACGTCAACCAGTTCGATAAAAACGGTAAAACCTACTGGGTACAGATACAAGCCGATTCCCCGTATCGTGCGACACCGGAAGATATCGGTCGGGCATGGGTCCGCTCATCAAACGGACAACTCGTCCCTCTTTCATCGGTGGTTACCGCCAAAATGTCGAGTGCACCTTCCTCGATCGAACATTTTAACGGGGTACTCTGTACGACTGTCATGGGTTCACCCGCTCCTGGATACAGTTCAGGCGATCTGATCAAAATCTTAGAGGAAAAAGGGGATACGGTACTGCCCAATACGGTCAGTTACGATTGGGAAGGATTGTATCTTCAAGAGAAACTCGTCGGTTCCAAAGCACTGATGATTATGGCATTTGCTTTGATGATGGTGTATCTCATCCTTGCGGCACTGTATGAGCGCTGGACACTGCCTATCTCTATTATGCTTGCCGTACCGTATGGGATTATGGGGGCATATGCGATAGTATGGCTCATTCCGTTTCTCAACAACAACGTCTTCTTCCAGATCGGATTGCTGACCCTCATTGCCCTCTCGGCCAAAAATGCGATCCTGGTCGTCGAGTTTGCCGAAGAACAGCGGCTCATGGGCAAAAGTATCTACGATTCGGCGATGGAGGCGGCACGTCTGCGTTACCGTCCGATGATGATGACCTCCTTTGCCTTTTTAGCGGGGATGCTGCCGCTTATTTTCAGCTCGGGAGCGGGAGCGGCAGGGCGTTTCTCCATCGGGGTAGCAATGTTCGGCGGGATGTTGGCGGCTACGTTTATCGAACGGTATTTTATTCCGTTCCTTTACTACTGGGTTTCAACGATCAAAGAGAAAATTGCCCCGGACAAAGGAGTTTCCCATGAATAATATTTCTCTCTCACTTATCCTAGCAGGGCTCCTCGGGGGGTGCGCAATCGGTCCTGATTACGTTCGACCCGATGTCGCCGTACCTGAAACATTTATCCACAGCGATTCTAACCGATCCGCCGTACAGGCTGTTGATGTAGCGTGGTGGAAAACATTTAATGATGCCGCTTTAACACAGGCAATAGAAGAGGCTCTACATACGAACTACGATATCCAATCCTCTCAAGCCTCCGTTGAAGCTATTTTAGGACAATTCGATCAGGCGAAATCGTATCTCTATCCCCAGATCAACGCAACCGGTTCAATGACTCGAAAATCGGTGGACAACGCCTCTAACGGAGGTTATCAACTGCGGGAGGGGATTACGTCAACCTATGCCGGTTCTTTATCGTTGGCAAGTTATGAGATCGACCTGTTCGGAAAAGTACGCCGCGCAAATGAAGCGGCCCGAGCGGCACTCCTCTCCAGCGAGTACGCTTCACAGACTCTTAAACTCGCGATTACCTCGAGTGTTGCCGCTTCTTACTTCAAACTCTCATCGCTTCAGCGTCAAATCGATTTGGCACGCCAGAACGTTGATCTGAATAATGAATTGGTCGCCCTTAACGAGCTTAAATACAAACACGGCGTTATCGCTGAAACTGTTTTGCTGCAATCGGTATCCGAGCGGGAAAGTGCCAGAGCTACCCTCTCTCAGTTGGAAGCGTCCAAAAGTTCCGAAGAATCGACGTATAACATCTTGTTGGGGCGCAACCCGACCGCGGTTCATGTCTCACCGATCGATGCGATCACCCTCCCTCAAATCCCTGACGCCCTCCCCTCAAGCATACTCGGAAGACGTCCCGATATCGCATCGGCAGAACAGAACCTGATTGCCGCCAATGCCAAAATAGGCGTTGCCCGCGCCGCCTATTTCCCGAGCATCAAACTCACAGGTATGTTAGGGGTACAGAGTATAGAGCTGAGCGATTTCGTCTCTGATCCGGCACGCATATGGGAAATCGCTCCATCACTCAGTGTACCGATCTTTTCGGCAGGACGAATCGCGGGGGAAATCAAAACGGCGGAAGCCGATCGGAATCAAAGCCTGTCACACTATAAAAAATCGATTGTGAGCGCTTTTAATGATACGGATAACGCCATCGCTCAGCGTGCTAAAGTACAAGAGCAGGCTTCCTATCAAAGCGCACGCACCGCAGCCATCGAAAAAGCACTCACGCAAAGCAAACTCCGTTATAAAGTGGGAAGCATCAGCTACAGCGATATGCTCCTCGTACAGCAGCAATGGCTTCAGGCATCACAGCAGTTGATCATAGCCAAACAAAATGCCCTGGTCGCTTCCGTATCACTCTATAAAGCATTAGGGGGAGGGTGGAGCGAAGAGCTGACACCTCCGCTTCCGGATTATCTCCCCTCAGGACGATAAAAACAATATCTTAAACCTGCTGCGCTAACTTCTGCGGCGGGTCAATCTTCCTCTAAAAATGCCTTTCAAAAGATAATCATTAGTAAACAAATGCAAAAAAAAGAAAAAAAAGAAAAAAAATGTATTTTTTTGTCACTGTTTTACTCTAATTTCCAACCGTTTTGATAAATTTTTGATCTTTTAGAGCCCCCTATTTTAGGGGGTTTTGAAAATATTTTGTGAAATTGTTCAAAAGTACTTGACAACCATAGGGGTTCTAGTGGTATACTTCCGCCATATTTTTTTAAGGAGCCTTACCATGATGAAAATCATTTCTGCGTTGCTTTTGGCTGCAATGTTTATCGGATGCAGCGAGTCTGCTACTACTGAAGCACCTGCTGCTACTGAAGAAGCTGCTGCACCAGTAGCTGAAGAAGCTGCTGCACCTGTTGCTGAAGAAGCTAACATGACTACTGAAGCTGCTGCACCTGCTGCTGAAGAAGCTGCTGCACCTGCTGCTGAAGCTGCTCCAGCTAAATAAGTTTTAACTTATTAGCATGTTTCACACTTCGGTGTGAAACTTTCTTTCTTCGAAATCTTCCTCTTTAAAACAAAATCAAACTAAAATATACTACACTTCCTTTAGTCAACTATAGGAGTTATGCTTTATGAAAATCTTTATTCCAGTTCTGTGTTCCCTACTACTCATCGGATGCAGTGAATCCACTCCAAAACAAGCATCAGAGTCCAATGAATCTCAGGAAATATCAACGCCTCTTGCAGAAGAAAACAGTTCAACAGCTACCCCTGCCGAGCAAAATGAAACGGTTGCGGCTCCAACAAGTGCGGCAGCAACCCCTGCTGCTGTTGTGAATGCTTCCGTAGATGCTCATGCACTGTTTTCTCAAAAATGTGCTTCGTGTCACGGTGCAAAAGCTGAAAAATCAGCTTTAAACAAATCGCAAATCATCGCAACACTCAGCGAACAGCAGATTACAGATGCACTCAAAGGGTACCAAAACGGTACGTACGGACGAGAAATGAAAGCACTGATGCAAGGACAGGCAAAACCTCTTAATGATGCTCAAATCGACGCATTAGCCAAATATATCTCTGCCCTTTAGCTCTCAGATTTAGGTAACGCAAATTTCTGCGTTACCAACTCCCCCTCATCATTAAAAAAAAGATAATAGAGTTTGTCTTTTTTCACACTGAGCCCCGCAAGGTAGCGGAGCGCTAAATTAGCTTGCAACGAAGCGATGTGCATCACGATCGGTGCAGCGATACCGGCAGGCGTTTTTTGAGTGATTTTGAACAGTTCGTTAAACGATGCCTCTTCAAAAAAGCATACTTGCCCGTTAAAGGCTTCTACTGACCCGTAAACCCACGGTAACCCTTTAGACTTGGCATAGGTATTGATCTCCCCGCGTGAGGGGAGATTATCGGTTGCATCGATAATCAGATCGAGCGCAATATTCTTTTCAGCAAACTCTTCAAATCTGCATATATGTGCATGTGCTTTTACAAACGGGCAACGATCCTCGATAAGACGTGCCGTAACATCGGCTTTAAATTTCCCCTCGTCACCCATTTTAAAAGCGATTTGACGGTGGATATTATGCAGACTTACCGTATCAAAATCTATCATGTGTATTTCACCGATCCCGGATGCACCCAGAGCGAATGCTAAGGATGCTCCAAGCCCTCCGCTTCCGATAACGGCTATTTTCTTTGATTGCAATGATTGCTGCGTTTCCTCGCCCCATAACTGTACCTGACGGTGAAAATAGTGCATCATGTGATCTCTCCGGTAAATATTTCAGTACTTTAACATCGTTTCAATAAAAATCAATCGTATTCTGAGCCGATTGGTATGGTTTTACTCTCATCCAACGGGAGTACGATAACAAACCGTGCACCGTTATTGATATTTTCTACCCAGATTTTTCCTCCGAAACTCTCTTCGATGATGTATTTGGACATATGCAATCCCAGTCCGCTGCCGTGCTCGGTATCTTTTGTCGTAAAGTAAATATCAAAAATCTTATTAATGATCTCAGGTGCGATCCCTCCGGCGTTATCCTCAACACTTATTCTGATCCCTGTTTCAGCTTCAGCATCAACACGGATAGTTATGTTTCCATCACTGATTTTTTTCTCTACAATCGCATCATGCGCATTTTTAATCAGATTCATCAGGACCTGTATCATCTCATTTTTTGCAATATTCACCTGACGGGTCGTTGAAATATCAAGACGGGTCTTAATTTTCGCATATTTGAGAAAGACGTCACTGAGCTTCAATGCTTCCGCAGCCAAAATCCCGACATCTTCAAGTGATTTTGATTTATCGGTTTTGTAAAAATTTCGAAAATCGTCAATCGTTTTGGAAAGATACTGCAAGTGGGTATCAATACTTTCATGCGCTTCTTCAAAACATTGTACATCGCATTTTCCGAGCTTATGCTTGACATACATATCCTGATTGATCAGTGCCAGCGTATTGAGCGGCTGACGCCACTGGTGAGCAATCTGCTCAATCATCTCTCCCATCGCGGCGAGTCTGGACTGCTGGACGAATAGACGGTCTTTAAGACGCGCTTCGTTCAGTGCACACTCTACTTTCTCTCTCAAGGTAACATTCAGTCGATTTAATTTCTCAATGTATTCGCGCTGAAGCAGATAGACCCGATCGGCCAATGCCAAAGAGAGAAAAATCATCTCGATTGCCGATCCGACCTGCTGCACATTATTGATTCCGTAAAAGCTAGGGATAAGATCGAATTTATTTAATGTGAAAATAATAGTAGCAATCAAAAATGAGCTCCAGCCTGCCACATAAAAACGTGCGGCTCTGTATTCATGCCGCATGACGCTAAGACCCGCGATAAGCAGCAATAGCGGCAAAACCGAAGCGAGCGACGCATTAAACGGAATAACTGTGCTGTAAGGGAAATATAACGAGGCCGCCACCATCACAATACTAATCAGCATCATGAGAACAATCAGACTATCCACCTTCGGAGCATACAACGGAGTATTTAAAAAATGGCGGCTGAAATAGAGTGCACAAAACGACGTTAATGCGATAAACATGCTCGATCCGTGTTCAATGAACCACAGAGTATCGCCCCAGATGTATTTAATTCCCAATCCGTCAAAAGAGAGCTGCCATAAGATAAAAGAGAGCAAAAACAGAATATAGCGCATGTAATTGCGATCGCGGGTATAAATATACAATACGATATTGTAGAGCAATACAATAAAGAAAATCCCGTAATATATCCCCACAAAAAAATTGTTTTGCTCCAACTCTTCCATTAGAGTTTCCGAAGAGAAAACGGAAAGAGGAAGCTGCATCGAACTTTGGGTTTTTACCCGCAGGTACAATGTCGAATCGGGAATATTTTTAAGAGGAAGGTCCGAAATAAAGTAGTGCGATCCGATATCGCGAAAAGAAAACGGTTGGGACGTCCCCGTTTTCTCATGTTTGATAAGCGTCCCGTCAGGCTTGAGCAAATAAATATCGATATATTCCAAGAGGGGATAATCGATTTTTACCCACCACCGGGTATCATCCGCAGCCGAAAGATTACGAAGATCGATCTTAAACCAATAAACCGATTTTGTAAATCCGAAATTAACGCTCCGTTCTTTCAGATAGGGGGTAAATTGTTGAGATTTTATGTCTTCGAAGTCTGTCTCTCCCGAAACATCTTCCACGTAAGAGATCGCATCATTAGCGGGAGAGACAACATCTTTTTTTAGTGTTAACAGAGATGCGTGAAGCGTTAGCGCAAAAAAAATGGCAAGAAAAATTAGTTTTCGCACGCTAAATTCGTTTGCGTAACGCCTCTTTGAATCCCCACCCTTTCCTCGATTCGGTAAGAGTTTTTCGATCCAAATCTACAATTAAAAGTTCTTCGGTATTCCCAAGATCCGCTTCGACCTCTCCATCAGGAGAAACGACCATGGAATCGCCGTAAAATTTCCATGCGTGTTTTTCGTCACAATATTCTCCGACCCGATTAGCGCGAAGGATGTAGCAGTTATGGGTGAATGCTCTTGTTTTAATCAATTCGCGCCAACGGTTATGCGATTCAAACGTCGAAGCGCTCGGAACTAAAACGACATCGACCATCTTCGAATCAACCGCTTGCCATAAGGGATCGAAATGGGTCTCAAAACCGCTCATTACGGCAAATTTAAGCCCCTCGCACGCAAATATCATCGGAGGTTTTATCGCTTCTACCGGATTGTTAAAAAACTTCTCTTCGTTCCAGTGAGGGTAATTAATTAAAAATTGCTGCGGATAATAGGTAACGCCGCGGCCGTTTATTTTCGCAATCATCTTCGTACACTCTTTTTTCTTTACCGTTACAATCGGTGCGACAAATGTCAATTCGTATTTGGCAGCCAAAGTTTTAAGATTTTCGATTTGATGGGCACTTTGTTCGGCAATCATGTTCAAAGGCATCTGAATCAGCTCTTTGAAAAAGGGATTTAAAAGGTATTCTCCCAAAAGAATCAGTTTTACCCCTTTTTGATTGGCTACTCGGGCATAACTGTCGAGTTTGTTACTTCCCATACCGATAGAGGGGAGTTGCAGTATTGCGGCACGCATTATTGCTCCTGATTTTTGATGATTTGGATTTGCAACTGTGCATTTTGAAGCATCGTCTCGGCTAATTTAAGCTCTTTCATCCCCTCTTCATACGCCTTTACACTCTCATTCATCGGCAATGCGGGATCCATCAGCTTTTCTAAAATGGCTTTGGCATTGGTAATCTTGGTTTCAAAACTCTCATCACTCTTCATAGTGCCTCCCGAACGTAATTTTCTATTTTATCGATTTCTACCAAAAAAGCGTCATGACCGTAATCGCTGGCAACTTCGAGATAGTCACTGTTGGTTTTTCCCAATGCTACCATCGCCGTATGGATAGACTCCATCTCGGAAGGGAGAAAAAGGATATCTTTTTCAAATCCGACCAGATAAAGCTCGGCATTGATTTTATTCAAGGCCTCTTCGATCGAATCAAATCCGCGTGAAAGATCGTAAATATTGATCGCTTTGGTGATGTAAAGATACGAGAGCGGATCAAACCATTTTGTAAAATTGTACCCGTTGTACTCTAAATACGACTCAATCTGAAATTTTCCGAACAGTTCATACAATCCGTCGGTTCGTTTGTACTCTCGACCGAATTTCTTTGACATCGATTGATGGGATAAAAAGCTGATATGGCCGGCCATCCGTCCTATCGCCATGCCGCTTAACCCGTTCTCCCGTATAACTTCGGGATCATAATAGCCGTTTTTGAATTCGGGATCTTTGAGTATCGCTTCTTGCGCTACTTTGTTAAACGCAATAGCCCACGGCTGAGTTGCCGCCGTCGTCGCCATAGCGATGATTTTTTTGGCAAAATTGGGGAAAAAGACACCGAATGCCAATGCCTGCATCCCCCCCATCGATCCGCCGATTACGGCATGAACCTGATGAATTCCCAAACGATCGAACAGTATCCGCTGCGCTTTGACCATATCCAAAATAGTGATTACGGGGAATTTATAGCGGTAGGGATCGTTGTACGGATAGCGCAGAGACATCGGCCCGGTTGAGCCGAAACAGCTCCCGATCACATTGGTACAGATCACGAAAAACCGGTCGGTATCGACCGCTTTTCCCTGCCCTATAAGAGCGTCCCACCAACCGGGTTTATTGTCCCCCTCATACGTTCCGGCCGCATGATGAGAACCTGTGAGGGCATGACAAATCACAATCACATTATCCCGCGCTTCATTGAGCTCGCCGTACGTCTCATAGACGATATCATACGGCTCCAAGATACGCCCGCTCTCTAAATAGAGCGGATTGGTGAAATGTTCACTGTGAATTTGCAAATTTAACATGGAACCCTTTACGCGCTAAATGCCTGTTTCAAGTCATCGATCAAATCAATCGGAGATTCAAGTCCGATGCTGAGACGAATAAGTCCCGACGGAACCCCGCACGCAATCAACTCTTCTTGCGAGAGCTGCTGATGCGTCGTCGATGCCGGATGGGTAATGATCGATTTAGAGTCTCCGATATTTACAACCAGTGAAAAGAGTTTCGTCGCATCAACGATTTGTTTCGCTTTTTCAAAACTCTCAACCTCAAAACTCAGCAAGCCGCTTGCCATTCCGCCCTCAAAATAGCGCTGTGCATTGGCGTAATTGCTGTTGCTTTTCAACCCCGGATAATTCACTTTTTTGACCATCGGATGAGATTCTAAAAACTCGGCTACCGCTAATGCATTGCGGGAGTGTTCTCGCATACGAAGCGAGAGGGTTTCAATCCCCTGAATAAAGAGCCATGAATTAAACGGCGATACGACAGCGCCCAAGTCGCGTAAAAGCGATAAACGGGCACGGAGAGTAAACAACGGCAAAGGGACATCCACATAGACTAAACCGTGATAGCTCTCGTCCGATTCGTTAAACTGAGGATAACGTGCGTTTCCTTTGATAAAATCGACCAATCCCGTTCTCTCGACCATGATCCCGCCGATCGCAAGCCCCTGCCCCGTCGTATATTTGCTCGCACTGTGAACAACCACGTCAACGCCGTGCTCCAGAGGCCGGCAAAGAACCGGAGTCGCTACGGTGTTATCAACGATTGTGAGAATACCGTGTTTTTTAGCGATAGCGCTAATCGCAGCGATGTCGGCGACATCGATACTCGGATTCGTCAATGTTTCGAAAAAGATCGCTTTGGTTTTATCATCCACTAACGCTTCGATCTCGCTCGGGTTTTGAACATCGAAATAACGGGCGGTTATGCCGAAACGTTTTAAGGTAAACGATGCCTGAGTCAATGTTCCGCCGTAAAGCTGTCGGGCGCAGATGATATTATCTCCCGCTTCCGCCGCATTGGCAATCGCATAAAAAATAGCCGCCATTCCGCTGGAGGTTGCCAACCCTGCCGCACCCCCCTCTAATGTTGCGAACCGTTTTTCAAAAACGTCCGTTGTCGGGTTGTTCAAACGGGTATAGATATTCCCGAGTTCTTTAAGTGCAAATAGGTTTGCCGCATGTTCGACATCGCGAAATTCATATGCGGTAGTTTGGTAAATCGGTACCGCCATTGTACTTTGAGAATCTTTGTCGTATCCCGCATGAAGCGCTTCAGTTTGGAGTTGCATAATCATCCTTTACAGTGTTTTGTAAATTATTGTACCGTCATCCCACACTTTTTCCAAAGTATCCCTACTGATTTAGTAGGAATTATAGAGCTATAAATATAATTTATACGTGGTAATTAGGAGCTTCTTGCGTGATGATAACATCATGAACATGAGACTCTTTAAGCCCAGCACTGGTGATTTCAACAAATTCCGCTTTGTCCCAGAACGCTTCGATACTCTCACTTCCGCAATATCCCATAGAAGAACGAAGACCACCCATCATTTGGTGTACTACCGCAGCAATGCTTCCTCGGAACGGTACACGCCCCTCGATCCCCTCCGGAACCAATTTGTCCGCCGCTGTCCCCTCTTGGAAATAACGGTCGGTTGAGCCTTTGGTCATTGCACCGATTGAGCCCATACCGCGATATGATTTGTACTGACGTCCTTGATACATGATGGTATCTCCCGGCGATTCTTCGGTACCGGCTAGGAGAGATCCTGCCATAATAACGCTTGCACCGACGGCAAGAGCTTTTGCAATATCCCCTGAATAGCGGATACCGCCGTCCGCGATAATCGGTACTCCGTGTTTGCGCCCGACTGCGGCACACTCATCGATAGCCGAGATTTGAGGAACCCCTACTCCGGCAACAATACGGGTCGTACAGATCGATCCCGGTCCGATACCGACTTTGACACCGTCAGCACCCGCTTCGATAAGTGCCAACGTCGCTTCGCCCGTCGCAACGTTTCCGGCGATGATATCGACTACCATGTCTTTTTTGATCGCTTTTACGGTATCGATAATCCCTTTCGAGTGGCCGTGAGCCGAATCGAGAACCAATACGTCGACACCCGCATCAACAAGGGCGCGTGCGCGGTCAAGCTGTCCGACACCGATTGCCGCACCGACGCGGAGACGACCGAAATCATCTTTGTTCGCATGCGGATATTCAATCCGTTTTTTGATATCTTTAATTGTGATAAGACCTTTTAAAAATCCGTTTTCGTCGATAATCGGAAGTTTTTCGATCTTGTTTTTATGCATGATCTGCTCAGCCTCTTCGAGGGTAATTCCCGCTTTTGCCGTAACAAGCGGCATCGGCGTCATTACCGCTGAAGCCAATTTTTTCAAATCTTTCTCAAAGCGCATATCACGGTTGGTCAAAATACCCAAAAGTTTATTGTGTCCGTCTACAACCGGAACACCTGAAATTCTGAATTCGCTCATCAACTCTTCGGCTTCGGAAAGTGTTGCATCGGGATGAACGTAAATCGGATCGATGATAATACCGCTTTCCGATTTTTTGACTTTTTTGATCTGTTTAACCTGAGTCTCGATGTCCATGTTTTTGTGGATGATCCCGATACCGCCCAAATGGGCCATGGCAATCGCGGCACGGTATTCGGTTACCGTATCCATAGCGGCAGATACCATCGGAATATTGAGAGGAATATTACGGGTTAACATCGTTTTTAGACTCACCTCTTTAGGGAGAACCTCAGAGTATTTAGGGATGAGCAATACATCTTCAAAAGTGAGGGCGCGTTTACGAATATTCATGAGGTTATCCTTGTAGTTGAGTTTCGAGGCTAAGGGCCCCGTTGAAAAGTGTTTGCTCCGCGTACGGAGCGGCTATCAGCTGAAGACCGACCGGCATGCCGTTATCGGCCGTATCGACAGGTAAAGAAATGGCGGGAAGCCCGGCCAGGTTTACCGAAATCGTATAGATATCGCTCAAATACATCTCAAGCGGATCGCTCAGTGCCCCAAACTCATACGCCGTGCGTGGAGCTACCGGAGTTAAAATAAGATCAACTTCTTCGAAAATCTTATTATACTCCTCTTGAATCAATCGACGCACTTTTTGCGCTTTGACGTAATAGGCATCGTAATAGCCGGATGAAAGGACGAAGTTACCGAGCATAATACGGCGTTGAACCTCAGGACCGAATCCGTTTGATCGGGTTTGAAGGAACGTATCTTTAAGATTATCCCCCTCTACCCGGTTACCGTAACGGATGCCGTCATAGCGGGCGAGATTCGTCGTCGCTTCCGCCGTTGCGGTGATATAGTACGCTGAAATATCGTACTTCGGGTCCATCAACGATTTTTCAACAATGGTATGTCCCGCGTTTTTGAGTGCTTCGACCGCTTTGGCATACGCTTTGCGCACCTCTTCGGATGCATCTCTGACATAATCGGGAACGATTGCGATTTTCAGTTTAACATTACCGTCAAGTTTGTCGCTGAGCGTTCCGTCATTGCGATCTGCAGAGGTCGAATCTTTCGGATCATACCCTTGGATAATGTCGTACAAAATCGCCGCATCTTCGACGTTTTGGGTCATCGGCCCGATCTGATCAAGCGAACTCGCATACGCACCCAGACCGTAGCGGCTCACGCGGCCATACGTCGGTTTCATCCCGACGATTCCGCAAAATGCCGCAGGCTGACGGATTGACCCGCCCGTATCGCTTCCGAGTGCCGCTACCGCAAGCCCTGCCGCTACCGCCGCAGCCGAACCGCCTGAACTTCCTCCGGGGACACAATTATGGTTCAGTGGGTTCAGTGTTTTACCGTAACAGCTGCTCTCGGTAGTCGAACCCATCGCGAACTCATCCATATTGGTACGCCCAAACGGTGACATGCCGTTTGCCAAAAGTTTTTCAATTACGGTTGCGTTATACGGAGCGATATACCCTTTGAGGATATTCGAACCCGATGTTACGGACCATCCGCTCACTTGGATGTTATCTTTGATCGCGATCGGAATCCCCTCGCCGACATTGAGAACGTCGATATAGGCATTGAGTTCCGGGTTTGCGGCAATCTTGGCTTTTAACTCATCTTTGAGTGAGCTTAGTTCTTCTTTCGAGAGCTTTAACGCCTCTTTGAGTGTTATCATACACGTTCCTTTCTACGTTTTGCTTGTTTAACCATCATAATTCCTAAACCAATGACGGCCAAAATAACTCCAACGGTTTCGAAGATAAAACTCATCGGCACAGGCTGCGTCATAGTGATCATTCTGCGACCATCCATCCTGACACTACTGAGGCACATCGTTTACACACCATCTCTTCTTTTTCACTATGGTATTTCCAGCAGCGGGGGCATTTGGCTTTGGAAGCGAGAGCGATATTGAAGATATCGCCTTCGATCTCAAACGTCCCTAAAATATCTTTGAGTTCACAAGCGCACCATTTTGAGATAACCAGATACTCTTCAATATCTGCTTTTTGCATCGTTTTTGCGCACTCTGACGTAGTTGAAATAACGAGTTCAAGGGTATTTTTAATCACTTTCTCTTTTTTCAGTCCGTCCACGATCTCATTGAATTTTTCACGGATCACTTTCATCGTTGCATCATCCCAGCTGCTCTCAACCGCTTCGATAGAAGCATACGTTACATCGAAAATATCGTTTGCTTCTCCCTTTAAAATCGTAGGGGCATTTTCGAAAATCTCATCCGCCGTGTAGGTCAAAATCGGTGCGATCAGTCCAAGCATTGAACGGGCGATAATCGCCATGGCACTTTGCGTCGAGCGTCGCTCCGCCGAATCAGCAGCGTCACAATACATACGGTCTTTCGTGATATCGATATAGACTCCGCTGAGTTCATTGACAATAAAATAGTTCAAAGCACTCATACCGTGGACAAAATTGTATTCACCGAAAAGACGATGCGTTTCGTCAAACACCTCTTTCGCTTTCGCAACAATCCATTTATCGATCTCGCCCATTTCACTGTAGGGAGCAATTGTTTCCAATCCATCGAGATTGGCGAGCATAATACGGAATGTATTGCGCAGTTTACGGTATTGATCCGCTGTTTGTTTGAGGATATTGCCGGAGATTTTCAAATCTCCCTGATAATCGCTCATCGCTACCCACAGACGCAAAATCTCTGACCCGTACTCTTTGAGCACCGATTCAGGGGCAACAACGTTCCCTTTGGATTTCGACATCTTTTCGCCCTTCTCATCGACGGTGAACCCGTGGGTAAGAAGTGCTTTATACGGAGCGATATGTTCCACCGCCGTACTCAAAAAGAGCGATGACTGAAACCATCCGCGGTGCTGGTCGGAACCTTCGATGTACAAATCGGCCGGATACGTACCCGCATCATAGTTGCGGGATTTGAGTACCGCATTCCACGTCGAACCGCTATCAAACCATACGTCGAGAATATCGCTTACTTTTTCGAGTTCATCCGCTTTGTACCCTGATCCCGGATACAGGAGTTCTTCGATAGACATCGAGTACCACGCATCGGTACTGTGCATCTCGAAAATCATTGCGATATAGTTGAGAACTTTTTCATCAAGAATCACCTCTCCGGTCGCTTTGACACGGAAAAATGCGATCGGCACACCCCAGTCACGTTGACGCGAGATACACCAGTCAGGGCGATTTTCGACCATTGAACCAAGACGATTTCGTCCCGATTCGGGGTAAAACGCCGTTTTTGCCACTTCAGCCTGCGCAATTTCGCGAAGCGTTTTACTCTCGCCCTCAGGGGTTCCGTCGACACTGATAAACCACTGCTTTGTAGCACGATAGATTAACGGCGTATGTGAACGCCAGCAGTGCGGGTAGGAGTGGCGAAATTTCGAAACTTTCAATGCACTCTCACCCAAAAGGGCGATAATCGGCTCATTGGCTTTGAAAATATGGGTTCCGACGAACTCTTCGGCATTCGGGAGAAGTTTTTCGCGAACAACCGTTTGGTCATAGCATCCCGTCTCATCGACCGGCATCACCACTTCGAGGTTGTAACGAAGACCGATACGATAGTCGTCTTCCCCGTGTCCCGGCGCGGTATGGACACACCCCGAACCGTTCTCCATCAAGACATGTTCACCGAGAACCAAATGTGACCCTCGGCCGTTTAACGGGTTGATCGCATAGCTGTTTTCAAATTTTTTCGCTTCGATTTTTTGAACAACGGTTCCGCTGAAAACACCCTCTTCGATTAGGGCGTTATAGCGCTTTTCAGCAACGATATATCCATCCGAAGTACGGACATACATCTCATCGGGATTGAGTGAAATCCCCGTATTAGCCGGCAAAGTCCACGGTGTCGTCGTCCAGATGACGATCGCCGCTTTCCCCTCGATCCCGGCGCGTACTTTGGCATCGTCACCCAGCTCAAACGCGACATAGATCGAGTAGTCCTCTTTGTCTTCGTATTCGACTTCCGCTTCGGCAAGTGCCGTGCGCTCCGCCCAACTCCAGTAAACCGGTTTTGAACGCTCGATCAACAACCCTTTTTTGGCGACGGAGCAAAGAGTACGGTAAATATTAGCCTCAAACTTGGAATCCATCGTCAGATACGGATTGTCCCAATCGGCGACAACGCCCAGTTTTTTAAACTCTTCGCGTTGGATATCGATAAACTCTTTTGCATGATCGCGGCACATTTGGCGCACTTCAGCGGTACTGAGAAGCTCTTTTTTCTGCTTCCCGCCCAGTTTTTTCTCAACCTGCTGCTCGATCGGCAGACCGTGACAGTCCCAGCCGGGAGTAAAGCGAACCGATTTTCCGTTAAAATAATGATATTTGACAATAATATCTTTAAGGACTTTGTTCAATGCATGCCCGATATGAGTATGTCCGTTGGCATACGGAGGACCGTCATGCAATGTAAAACTTTGGGCATCTTTACGATTTGCTTTCATTCGGCCGTAGACATCTTTGGCAATCCACGAAGCATAACGTGCAGGCTCGTTTTGAACCAAATTTCCGCGCATCGGAAATTCGGTCTGAGGTAGAAGGAGGGTCTCTTTATAATCCATCTGTTACCTTATATAAAAAGTGGTGCATTATAGCGTTTAGGTGATTAAATTTTGCTGTCACTATGCTATACTATCCCAATTTTATAGACGGGGAAGCCATGAAACGTGATGTTATTTTCGTAGGCAATCGGCTGATTTTGAATGAAGCGTATGAGCGTTATATCCTCCGAAGTATTAAAAATCGTCTTGCTTCTATCGACTCAATCAACTATTTTGAAGAGTCGGACAAAGGGTTATTTCTACACCTCGAAGGACTTTTGAAACACGAATCAAAACTTATTATCGTTACGACCAAAAATACTTTTACCATCGTAGGAAAACTTCTCAGTACCGTTACGGCGGACAACCAGATTCTAAGAGATCAGATGCTTATCCCCTCGCGTGCCGGCATTCTCGAAAACGGCAGCTATCTCCTCACCCACAACACGTCTGAGATTAACGTAGTTTTGGCGAATGAGGGGAAAATCCTCCCTCCGATCCTCATCGATGAAGAATCACGTTATGCAACGATTCACCTCTTTAACGAAGAACTTCTCAGCGCCCAGACCCTCCTCGAACCGCTAGCCCAAAATTTCGATGTAAGACTGGAATTTAGCGAACTCATCGAGGGATGGCTTAAAATCCGTATCCAAACACGAAAGCACGGAAATCTTTCGCAGTTTATCGCATCCGCACGCGGACTAATGCATCATAAAGTAATTGCCGCTACCAATATCGCCGCATTTATTATTGAAAAGTTGAGTCATCACCATAAAAAGCTCTCTTTTGCCGAAAGCTGCAGCGGAGGCTCGCTCGCCCACTTTTTCACTTCCCAAAGCGGTGCCTCCACTATTTTTGACGGTTCACTGATTACCTATTCCAACACCCTCAAAGCCAACTGGCTGGCCGTTGACGAGGAAGCACTTGAACAGCACGGTGCGGTGAGTGCCGAAGTTGTTTTAGAGATGTCGGAGGGGGCAATGAATGTCAGCTTTGCCGATTATGCCCTCTCTATCAGCGGCATTGCAGGCCCTACCGGCGGCAGTGAAGCCAAACCTGTCGGCACCGTCTATATCAGTGCACGCTCAAAAACCTCCGTTCATACCGAACGTTTTCATTTCGAAGGAGATCGTAACTATATCCAAGAACAAAGTGTCTTAATGGCCGTTAAAATGCTCCTTAATATTGATAAAGAAATATTTTTTACCTAAATCGCTTTTTTTCCTTGACAAAACAACATCTTTCCCCTATAATTTCGCCCTCACAATCACCGAGTTTTGATGATTGAAGAGGTCTCGTTAGCTCAGCCGGTAGAGCATCTCACTTTTAATGAGGGGGTCGATGGTTCGAATCCATCACGGGACACCATATTGTTGATATAAGTGACCCTTTCGTCTAGTGGCCAAGGACACTATCACTTCATGGTAGGAACAGAGGTTCAAATCCTTTAGGGGTCGCCATTTGTTCGAATGTTATTTAGATTTATTTCAAAAACTCACGGGAGTTTAGCTCAGTTGGTAGAGCGCTACCCTTACAAGGTAGATGTCACAAGTTCGAGTCTTGTAATTCCCACCATAATTTTTGGCTGCAGCGGTAGTTCAGTTGGTTAGAATGCCTGCCTGTCACGCAGGAGGTCGCGGGTTCGAGTCCCGTCCGCTGCGCCATATGTTATTTCGATTTATTTTTAAAACTCACGGGAGTTTAGCTCAGTTGGTAGAGCGCTACCCTTACAAGGTAGATGTCACAAGTTCGAGTCTTGTAATTCCCACCATTCGTTTAGGTTGCAGCGGTAGTTCAGTTGGTTAGAATGCCTGCCTGTCACGCAGGAGGTCGCGGGTTCGAGTCCCGTCCGCTGCGCCACCTTTACTCTCTCTTTCTAAAACAATC